>Ga0190307_1000352_pt1 | contig 13638 bp, 16 predicted proteins | sample 48700745_MG_FD_161653 | JGI IMG/M metagenome (GOLD analysis project Ga0190307, IMG submission 161653) | Hydrothermal vent sediment bacterial communities from Southern Trench, Guaymas Basin, Mexico - 4870-07-4-5_MG | ecosystem: Environmental > Aquatic > Marine > Hydrothermal vents > Sediment ... | reverse complement strand
CATTCAAGTGTAAGCATGAACATAGGGGAGCATTAAGGTGAAAAATAAGATAGCGAGTTTCTTGAGAAAGAATCCTGGAGAACCTTTTATAATAGCTTTCATAGTATTGCTCATAATCGCATCCCTGCTTTTAGCATTAGGGAGAAGTAATGAAGCGAGTAGCGTTGCTGAAGTAGCTTATTACTATTTGATCATAGGTGTTATTCTTCAATTATTATCGCTTATTATATATGGTGAGAGGAAAAGCTGAAGCAAAAGTAAAAATGCGCTTGTGCTTCTACATAACTTATAATGTATTTTTACTTAGTTTTCTTCTAACTTCCAATGCCATTTCAGGATAATCGGTTGCCAAAGCATCTACGTTGTTTTTAACTAGTTTAATTATTTGTTCAGGTCTATTTACGGTCCAAGCAACAACTTTTAATCCCAATCTATGTGCAAATGCTATAGCTTTTACTGTTGCTAGTCTGAAGTGTGGTAGTACTATTTTCGCTTTAAGTTTTTTAGCTTCAACAATTTTACCTGGAGGTCTAGCGTAAATCAGCCCTGTTACTATTTCCGGCTTTATATAGGCTATTTTCTCTAAAACTTCCTCATGGAAGCTCACTACAGCAACCCATTCAGGGTACCCGTATTTCTCTAGAATACTCAATACAGGGTTTACAGCTTCAGGTTCTTTGATTTCTATAAATAGACCTGCTTTCCCATCAACATGTTCTAATACCTCTCTAAGAGACGGTACTGACTCTGTTCCTCCAATCCTTATCCTCGACTTTATTTCATCGTAAAGCATATCTCTTGGTTTCAGGGGGACATTAGCAACTCTTCTAAAATCTTCATCGTGCAGTACTACTGGTACTTTATCTTTTGAAAGTCTAACATCAACCTCTACAAGATCTACGCCTAAGTTTAAAGCATAACTTATACCTTTTAATGTATTTTCGTAGTCTAAACCTAAACCCTTAGCTCCTCTATGTCCAATGATTGAAAACGGCTTTCTAGAAAGAAAAGAAATAACATCGTTAACCAATTAAACTACACCTACACTCCTGTGTATGTTTCTTTTTCTATATTGTTTTTAAGTGCTTTTTAGCATTGACTAGATGTTTGGTTCTTAATTAGCTTTCCTTCATGATTTCCATTACCGATGAAGTTTTAATGTTTATTTTTTCTGCTTTTCTTTAAGCTCCTTATCTTCTGTTACTAGTTTGAGTTTATTTTTTAGCTACGTATAAGTATGCTGCATCATAGAATGTTAGTTTAAGTTTTGATGCTATTTTCATTGTTTCTGCAAAGTCTATATCTGTTTCTATTTTAAAGAGTTCCATTATTTTAAATAGTTTAGCTAAGTGTTTCGCCTTACTTATGGCTTCTTCTGTGCTAATTGTTTTTCTTAAAACACTTTCTTTCCATATAATGTTTCCTAACTCATAACGGGCTAGGTCAAGTGTTTGCTGGTTTTTAAGAATTTTTACCGCTTTTTCACCTGTTCTTTTTAGGAGTATTGCTATAGCACTAAAGTCAAACACATACACTTATCTGTGCCGTTATTCTCTAATAGTTTCCACTATTTCATCACCAGGTATTTTTGAAAAGAATTCTTTAAGCTCCTTAGCAGCTAAAGTAACTTCTTCTAACTCTTTTTTCCTAACCTTCTTCTTCAAGAGCTTTTCTAACAACTTCACTTATCTTTATCCCGTACCTATCTATCTTCTCCTTAAGCTTCTTAGATATTCTAACACTAATAGTAATACTACTCACATAATACACCTTTCATATGCATAGTCAAAATAACACAGATTTAAATATGTTTACTACAATACTTTGAACACGTATTTTCCTATTTTCTTAAGGTACGGCTTTGCTTCTTCAGGTCTTAGTATATGTATTTCGAAAGGATGGTAGTATGGTAGGTTAAGTTTTTCCTCAATTTCTGCCTTTATTTCTCCTCTTTTAATCATTTTTTCAGGAATGTTTGGAGATATTACTAAAACGTCTACGTCGCTTCCGGCTACGTAATCTCCTCTAACAACGCTTCCTATAACGTAGACTTGAACATTAGGTACTAATTCTTTCACGGTTTCAGCTATTTTTTGAACCCATGTTTTCCATTCTTTAAGCATTTTTACTCTAAGCAGTGAAGTATCAATGTAATTGCTCATTTCTCTTCACCTATTGCCTTATCGATTATCTTCAATGTTTCTTCAACTAGCTCCACCATGTCCTTAGCGTCTTCTTTGCTGTATTCTTTTATAAAATACCTAACCATTAAATATGCATCTTCAAGTGCTGAAAGTCTTGCTCTATTAGCTCTAATAAATTCTTCAAGTTCCTTAAATTTTAAAACCCTGTTGAGTTCACCTAGCAATCTCCTTATACTATGTGTTCTAGGATAATCACCTACAATTTTAAGTAAAGAATGTTTTAGATATAGTTGAAGAGATTGTTCAGCTAAAAAACATGCTACATCATATGAGCCTCTTCTTAACGCGACTCTGGATTCTTCTAGGAATTCTAAAGATCTTCTCTTAAGAACTTCAACTTCAGACTTATGAATGCTCATTCCTTATTTCTCCGTTTCTCTACTATGGGAAGCATTAATTTTAACATTTCGTGATAGAGTTCATTTTAAATAACGAAGTCTGGCTAATGGTTTCTGTGTAGAAAATAAACTGTTATTCTTTCCTACTTTTTGAATTAACTTTTTCTTTATCCAAGTTCTTTTATTTCTTTTTCAAGCTTGTTTATTCTGTTTTTATTATTGTTTAGCTTATTCCTTAGCTCTTTTATTTTATTGTCTATTTTATTTTTAAGTTCCGGGGCTTTACTTTCATACTCTTTTAACTTCTCTTTTAGCTTTCCAATTTCTTCTTCAAGTGCTTTAACTTTTTCAGAGTATTTTTTAAGCGTGGCTTCAGGGTCTCTTACAGCTTCTAGGAGAGTCTCTTTTTCTCCTATTTTCTTTTCAAGTTCTTTAGCTTCTTTCTCCCTATTTCTTTTAATTGCTTTTTCCAATTTGCCCTTTAGTCTTTCAATATCTTTTTCAAGCATGGATTCCATTCTGTCTAGGCTTTTCTCAGCATATCTTTTCCTTCTTCCTTTCTTGGTTCTTATAATGTCTTTGTATCTTTCTGCTCTCTTTGCTGTAGAAGATACTTTTTTAAGTAGTGCTTTTTCTTTCTTTAACATTTTCTCTTCAGATTTTATTTGTTCTTTAAGATCTTCTATCTGTTTGTCTACTTCCTCTTTGCTTTTTCTAAGTTTCTTAACTTGTTTATCGATTTCTTTATTTTCCTTTTTTAGTTTCTCTATTTCTCTGAAAAGTTCCAGTTTTCTTAAGTACTTGAGTCCTTCATGGCATGTTTTTTCACTAAAATGTTTACGTTTGTCTTTCATACAGTTTTCAAATGCTTTTTTACATTGCTTTTTGGTTAAATTATTGCCTTTAACAGGCGTTTCCATTAAGTTTGGTTTTTGAGGATTCGGTGGGACATGGTCTAAACCTAGGTTATGTCCGAACTCATGGGCTAGCATGTTAGATATGTTTTCCTCGATAACTTTTTCCTCAATTATTGTTATTCTTCCGGGGAATTCGCCGCATCCTCCTTCTTCTCCTTTTTCTACTTTGTCTTCGTATTCTTTAACTATGAATACGTTAATGCATTTGCTAAGATGGTCATCTTTTAGTTTTTCAATACCTTTAAGAGCACCTATAACAGGGATTTCTCCTCTTTTAACAATGTTTTCTTCTTTAATAATTTTCAATACATACTCGAACAGTTTCTTTCGTTTAAGAAGTCTTTGTTTCTCATTTTCAGGTAGACCGCTTTCCCCTAACCTTTTATTTACAACTTCTAATCCTTTCTTAACTATTTCATTAACTATTTCATTTGGAATTTTTTCTCCAGCTTTATATTTAACTCCCTTATACTCTATGTCTTTCTTCCATGTTGCTTCTAATTTTTCCTTATATGGGGCATTTACCTTGCTTTCACTTACCTCTAACCTGGTAGAGTTAGGGTCTTTGAAGAGGTCTTTAAGCTTAAGTTTTCTAACAATTTTAAAATCTATCTTATATCTTCCAATAATGATTTTTCCTCCTGCAGTAGCATATGTTATGTCGCGGTCTGGGTTAACATATTTAGCTACAATATTACCTTTGCTGTCTATGCATGGGATAAATTTTATACAGCATTTTTTCCAGGTCTCGTTAACGTTAAGCAGTAATTTCATTAGCTTATCGATGTAAGGTTTAGGTAGTTGTTTACCTGTTTGAGAACCTTGCTCTATTTTGAAGAAGTTTACACAAACATAATACCATTTGGTACATTTCTTCTTAGGAGCGGTAGGCACTTTTTCCTGGAAAAACAAGCCTCTGAATAGCCTTGCTACCGATAAGCCTCCGCATAGTACTGTTAATATGCCTAGTGAAGGTACGAGTATCATAGAATTTTCCTTCATAATATAGACTACTTGTAGCATGATATCTCTTTCAACGTAAACAGGTACTTCATATTTTTTAGAATCTACTATTAGAGTCCATGGGTACCTACTGTAGTCTATAAGTTTCTCTTCTTCTAAAACGTATTCGCCAACTATATTGAATGTTCCTGTTCCAGTAATAGGTAGTAGTATAGATTTAGGGTTACCATCTATTGTGCTTGTGATTACTGGTTTAATTTCCCTCAAGTAGCCATTAGATTTTACGAAACATGTTATTTCTTTAATCCTATATATCGGCCTGTTATCCTCAGTGATTGGTAGCTCCAATACTACGCTTTCTAAAGGTTTCTCTGCAGTAATAGATATCGTGTATGATCCTCTAACTGAGGGTATGTAAAAGTAGACCATGTAGGATACAATCGCGAATAATGCTAGGAGAAGTAGGAATAACGTTAATACTCCTGATGTTTTATTCAACACTTCCACTTCATGTTTAAGCTTATGTTCACTATAATTGGCGCGGCTAATAAATCCTACTATCTCTTAAATGTCCCTCTAAGTTTCTCGGATGGATTCTTTAATAATTTACGTGTTCTTGTGTAACGTTTACCCACGCGTAGAGTTCGATACTACTTTATCAAGCGTGATTAAGAAATCTCTAAAGAAATTTATTGGTATTCTCGCTCCTGCTGCGAAGGGATGCCCTCCACCTGTTCCATGATATTTTGGCGCTATTTCTCTTAGTATTCTGTTTAAGTCTATGTTCCTGGAAGACCTAAGGCTCATTACGTAGTAGTTTTTGTGTTTACTAGCTGCTAACCCTACAGGTTTTCCCGTATATGTTTTCACGTAGTTTGCTGCTCTGCCCAAACTACCTGGAGGCTCAATAACGTAGCCTATGTTTTCCATTGATTGCTTATTTTGTTTAACCCATATTCTCAATTCCTCCTCCTTAACAGACTCTATAAGTGCTCTAACAAGTAGTTCGCTAAGACTGCTTGGCAATTTATTTTCACTTAAATGTTTAACAACATGTCTTTTGAAGTCGTACATTTTCCTACTAGCTTCCAGTCCTTGAGATAGAACTCCTGCTTCAAAATATACGCTCCTCTTATCCCATTTCTCCAATACCTCTTTAACCCAAGGTGTTTCATCAAGATAATCCCCTATAGCACCATATACTGCTACACGACTATATTCGAAACCTAACTGTTCTTCGAAAAACCTATACGTTAACTCTGATGAAGAACAATCCATATCATAAACTACTGTTCCTGGGATTTCCTTAACGCTTACACCGAGTGGTTCAGGGTGGTGATCGACGTATATTAGCTCTCCTTTATCATTATATTTTTTAAATAGCTTCATAAGCTCCTCTAAGTGGAGTTCGCTAAGAGCGATATCGGCTATGAAAATCGTATCTCCTGGTGTAGCGAATTCTTTTAAATCTACGTGTAAGCCTGCAGGGTGGCTGAAGAAAACCTCTAAGGGTTGATTTTTATGTTTAATTGTGAAGAACTTGTAAGCTAATGCCCCGGAAACTACACCGTCACTATCTCCATGAACTAGGAGAACCGTTTTCAAAACTTAATCACACATGAACTAATGGAGTTTATTCTCTCATTTATACTTAGCTATAGTATTGGAAAATAGCTGAATATTAACACCCCTAGGTTTGAGAGAAACCATGATATTGTAGATGACATATAAGCCCCAATAATTATTGCAAGTACTGTATCTCTAGGTTTTATGTTAAATATGTTAGCTACCAATGCCCCTGTCCATACGCCGCTTCCGGGAAGGGGGATAATTATGAATACTGTTAAGCCTAGAAAACCGTATTTTTCAACATGTTTTCTCGTTTTATCTCTTAAATGGTCAATGTATTTTTCGTATATTTTTCTCAATGTCTTCTTGAGAAAGCTCCTATCTTTTCTAATCCATTTCTCAAACAATTCAATAAAGTAGTACACTATTATCCCGGTAATTGCTGATATTGCTGTTAGTATTATAAATAATGGTATGTTGTCCATGTTCATAAAAATTACAGCATAAGCTATTGCCGCTCTAGCTTCAAAAGCAGGCATCATCGAGAGAGCTACTAGTTTCAATAATTCATATTCCAACATTTCCATCATTCTTGAACATAGGTTAGAAAAACTGCTATTAAATAATTTCTGAAATTAGCGTAGTGGAGAGATGAGGGTTCGGAAACTGTTTTCTGTTTGTAGGGTTTTTAAGGTCTTTGCGGGTTTCTTCTCGCCTTAGGTGCTATAAGGTGTGTGGATGCTGTGTTTCCATTGGGATCTTCAATAAAACCTATAAGCATCAAAACCAATGGAAGTATTGGTGACCCCGGATTCCCGTTACCCACTCCTCGGTTGGGCGGGGAGGGGGTCTGGGGAAACCGTGGTGAACCAACCTACAGAAACCCACAGAGACCGTAGGCGGGGAACAGTTTAACTTAAATACTTACTTGAGCTACTTATTTGCTGTAAGACGATGTCCCAGGGTTAAAAACAATTGGCGCTAAAATGCTTGAACAAGGGGTTTGTTATTTGGTTCACCGGGTTACCCAGTAGTGGTAAGTCTACTGTTGCTAATGGTGTTGCTGAAAAACTTAGAACCATGGGTTACCGTGTAGAAGTTCTTGACGGTGATTGGGTTAGGAAAACCATTAACCCTGATGCTGGCTTTACTAGGGAGCAACGTAGAATTCATCTCTTAAGGGTTGCTTGGATTGCGCGGTTACTTGCTAGAAATGGTGTTGTTGTTTTATGTAGTTTTGTTTCACCATATAAGGATGTTAGAGCTGAAATTAGGAATATCATCGAGGAAGAAAATATACCGTTTATTGGAGTTTATGTTAAATGTAGTCTTGAAGAGTGTATTAGAAGAGATGTTAAAGGGTTATATAGGAAAGCTTTACGTGGAGAAATAAAGCACATGACAGGCATAGATGATCCATATGAGCCGCCGGAAAACCCTGAAATTATTGTTGATACTGAACATGATAGTGTTGAAACAAACGTTTTTAAAGTTCTAAGTAAATTAAAAGAACTCAAGCTAATCGAGTAAACAGGGAAATAGGTGTTCAGGCTTATGAGTGAAGAAAAAGTTGCAATCTATATTTCTAAGGAGCTATATGAGAAAGCTAAAAAATATGTTGAGGAGAGTGAAGGAGAATTTAAGAGTGTAGACGACCTTGTAGAGTTTGTTCTAAAGGAAGTACTGTCGGAAGAAGTTAAAGAAGAAGTTTTCACTAAAGAAGAAGAGGAAAAAATAAAGGAGAGACTTAGAGCACTAGGTTATATTTAAAATACATGCAACTCAATGTTCTTCTTTTAATTTTTAAACTATTCACCTCTAAGTTTCAGAAAACATGGAGATGTAAGGGGTCAAGTATTGGTTTCAAAACCTCATGGTGGTAAGCTTGTTAATAGAGTTGTTACTGGCCGTAGGAGAGAGTACTTACTTGAAGAGGCTAAGGAGCTTCATAAAATAAGTGTTGGCGAGAGCCTAGCAGCTGATGCTTCTAACATTGCCCATGGCGTTTATAGTCCTCTCGAAGGATTTATGGTTTACGATGACTTCTACCATGTTCTCTACGATATGAGGTTGGCGAACGATATTCCATGGACAATACCTATAGTCTTAGATGTAAGTAGAGGGGAAATTGCAGGTTTAAAAGAGGGAGATGATGTTGCTCTAACATTTAGAAACAATATTTTAGCTATTATGGAAGTCGAAGACATCTATAAGTGGGATAAAAAAGAGTACTGTAAGAAAGTCTTTAAAACAACAGACACTAGGCATCCAGGGGTTGTTAAAACATTTCATAGAAAAGAACTTCTAATCGGAGGGAACATTTACCTACTTAGCGATGTTCCAGAGCCTTTTGAAAGATATAGGCTTTGGCCCATAGAAACACGTATCCTATTTGAAGCTAAAAAATGGAGAACTACTGCAGGATTTCAAACAAGAAACGTACCCCATAGAGGTCACGAGTATGTGCAGAAAGCTGCTTTAACGTTTGTAGATGGGTTATTTATAAACCCTTTGGTCGGGTGGAAGAAGCCTGGAGACTATAAGGATGAGGTTATTGTTAAAGCATATGAAGCATTAATAGAGAATTATTATCCAAGAAACAGTATTGTGTTTTCAGTTTTGAGAATGGAAATGAGGTATGCTGGTCCAAGAGAAGCAATATTGCATGCTATTGTTAGAAAGAATTTCGGATGTACACATTTCATCGTTGGTAGAGACCATGCAGGTGTAGGGGACTTCTATGGACCCTATGAAGCATGGGATATATTCAAGGAGTTCCCAGATTTAGGAATAATACCTATGTTCATTAGAGAAGCTTTCTACTGTAGTAGATGCGGCGGTTTTGTTAATGAGAAAATATGTCCTCACGAGGAAGAGTTTAGAGTTAGGGTAAGCGGTACTAAGCTCAGGAAAATGATTATGAGTAAACAGAAACCACCAGAATACATGATGAGACCTGAAGTTGTAGAGGTTATTTTGAGCTTTGAAAACCCATTTGTTGAATAGCTGTAGGAAGGTAGTTAAACTTCTAAGTAGCTCTAAAAAAGTAGCTATAATATATCATTGGGATTGCGACGGTGTTGCATCAGCATCTATAATATCTAAACTGTTAAAATCTAAAGCATTCTTCCATATCCCTAAGATAGGCCATTATTCTTTAGAAGCTATTAACATTAACTTGCTTAGATCTCTTAAACCAGACCTAGTACTCATAGTTGATTACGGATTGCCAGCGAAGGATATTACAAACCTCGAGAAGACTTTAAGCACGAAAATTGCGGTAATAGATCACCACGTTAACGAGCCCATAGGAGGATGCTTTTGCAACCCTGTTGCTCTAGGGTTAAGTGAATACGACTATCCCTCAACATCATGGGTTATTAGAGAGCTTCTAAATGTAAAATACCTTGACCTTTACGTAGCTTTAGGTTTAGTAGGAGATTTGGGTAAAGCTATTAACTACCATAGATTAAGAGAGTGGGTTGCAAAGGTTTGTAAGGAACACAATTTATCTCTTAGTGAAATATTTAGAGCTGTTGAAACTATTAACTCATGCTATAGGCTCATAGACTACGATTGCATAGACTATGCTAGAATTACTTTAACGGAAATAGGTGTTAAAGGTGTTTTATCGGATAACGTGCTTTTCAAGAAACTATCTACAGTTAAAGAAAAGCTAAAAGAAGCTTTAGAAAGAACAGAGCTTAGTAAGGATCTAGGTAAGGTTAAGGTTTTTACCCTTACATGTGAAGACTATTTTACCTCCATTATTGGTAGGGAATTAGCTTATAGGTTTAGAAACTCCATTATCGTTTTCAATAATTTTGTTGAGAAGTTAGGGTTAAGGTATGTTTATGTTAGAAGCTACAGTTACAGCTTAAGAGAAGTTCTTAGTGAGCTTAAAGGTAAAGGGTTAAGTGTTGGAGGTAAAGATCAAGTATTTGTGCTTACATGTAGAGAAGAGTGCGATAAAGAAATAAGCATGCTCTTAAATACCTTACTAAAGCACGTAGGTGTTTAGTTTTGAGGAAAATGTTTTTCCTAGGGCTGGACTGTGCTCCTCCAAAAATACTCTACAAAGGATATGGTGTTGAGCTCAAGTATTTAAAAGAAGTTGTTGAGAAAGGTGCCAGATATGTTCTTAAAAGTTGCCACCCACCAATAACCATACCTGCATGGATAGTTATGTTTACAGGGAAAACCCCTGGAGAACTGGGTATTTACGGTTTTAGACATAGAAAACCAGGAGATGTTCGTGAAAGCTACATTATTAACTCAAGGTTCATTAAAACCCCTACCTTATGGGATATTTTAAGCAAGAAGAGGCGTAGAGTTGGCGTTATAGGTGTTCCCCCAACATACCCTCCAAAACCTGTTCATGGTTTCATGATTTCGGACTTCATAACGCCTGGTCCTGAGAAACCATATACTTTCCCTCCACTACTTAAGCTTGAGTTAGAAAAGCGTTTTGGACCCTATATTTTCGATGTTGTTTACCGTAGCCATGAGAAGGATAAGATTATAAAGGAACTCTTCACAATGACAAAGCAGCATTTAGCCGTTGTTAAGTACCTACTGGAAAATAAAGCATGGGACGTTTTCACATATGTTGAAATAGGAGTTGATAGGGTCCACCATGCTTTCTGGAAATACTTTGATAGGGAACATCCAAGACACATAGAACACCCCGTGTACAGTAGGGCTATTCCAGAATATTACAGGCTAATCGATGAAGAGTTTAAGAAGATAAGAAGTAAGCTTCCTAAAGACACGATAATAGTTATTGCTTCAGACCATGGGGCTAAATCTATGAAGGGTGCTTTCGTTGTAAACCAGTGGCTCGAGGAACAAGGGTATTTAAAGTTTAAAGAGAAACCGAAGAAACCAGGCATAGATATTGACCGTGAAATGATAGATTGGGATCATACGATGGTTTGGGGTTGGGGAGGATACTATGCTAGAATGTTCATTAACCTTAAAGGTAGAGAACCTAGGGGAATAGTTGGGAAAGAAGAATATGAGGACCTAATTAAGCAGATTAAGAAAGACATTGGAAAAATAAAAGGTCCGAAGGGTGAACAGTGGAAGAGCAAAGCATATACACCATACGAGCTATACCCTGAAGTTCAAGGGGACCCTCCAGATTTAATAGTATACTTTGACGATTTATCATGGAGATCAGCCGGTACAGTAGGATGGAATACAATATACTTACCTGAAAATGATAGAGGACCCGATGACGCTGTTCACGACTGGTATGGCGTATTCACAATATACGATCCTGAAGGCACTGTAGGAAAAGGGTTTAAAGGAGAAATAAGCATTGAAAGAGTTTACAATGTTTTAACTCAAATACTATTATCCTAGGGCCTTACGATTAAGAGGTCAAATTGAAACTTCATTATAGTTAATCTCGGAGATTTAACATTAAATGTCATAATTGTCTAAAACGATAAAGTATTTAACTAAACTACATACTATACTTATACTAGTACCAATACATGGTCAAGGTCATGCTCCATGGGCTTTAATGATGAGGCGTTCTCTGATGTTCTTGTTGTTTCTGCTTACCCCCCTGATAGGGGTAGGCTAAGTGAATATGCTAAAATGCTATTCACCAGTCTTGTGAGAAGAAATAAAAGTATTAGGCTTATTGTTTTAGCTGATCATCAAAGTACGTTAAATGTAGGGAGAATAAACGTTGTAGGATGTTGGAAACCTGATAGACCATATACGTTTCCCCGAATACTCAGTGAGATATTTAGGCGAAAACCTGACGTAGTTGTGTTTAATGTAAGTTTCGCTGTATTCGGTAAATCTAGGTTAACGAATTTTATAGGTTTCATGATAATTTTCCTAACTAATATTTTTAAGAAGATATTCAAATATAGAACAGTAATTATACTTCATAATTTACCAGAATTCACTAATATAGAAGCTTTTAAACTAAAATACTCTCTACCGAATAGAATAGGTTTCTTAATAGCTGAGAAAATAGCTATGCTAAACGACTTAGTATTAACGACTCTAAAACTTTATTCACGGGCCATAAGTAAGCGGTTCAAAAGGAAGGTATTCTACCTACCCCATGGAACATGGGAAGCCGACCCCGATAGAAACCGTGTTAGGGATAGTATAACATTTATAGGGTTTATATCACCTACTAAAGATCTAAAATCCCTCATAGAAGCCTATAAGATAGTGAAGAAGAAGTATAAGTGGCTTAAACTACACATAATAGGCTCCAATCATCCAAACTACCCTGAAATGGCATCTCTCCTAAAGGAGCTGAAGAGAGAATGCGATGATATTTACGTGCATGGATACGTATCGGACCATGAAATTTTCCAAATACTAAGTAAGACCATTGCAGTAATATTACCGTACAGAACAGCTACCGGGTCTAGTGGGGTTTTACATTTAGCTTCTTCAGCCGGTGTTCCAGTTATTGGAACAGACTTGCCTGAGTTAAGGGAGCTTATGAATGATGGCGCCGGGGTTTTACTTACGGAGCTTAATGCTGAAAAAATAGCTAGCAACATAATAGGTCTTATTGAAAATAAGCACGTATGGAACATGCTTTCCAAGAGGATGTTAGAGTTCAGCTCTAAGAGGAGATGGCCTATTGTCGCTGAGAAACTATATAGGATATTTAAGGAGCACCATATTATATCTTAAAAGAACATATACTAAATACTATATATTGTTTCTAATAATCAACGCATCCATACTCGCTTCTAAAATATATATGAGAAGCTATGATGCTTTAACGCATCTATTTTTCGCACACCACTACGCAAGGGACTGGTTTAACATATGGGAGTATAAGTGGTATGGGGGCTTTATGGTCACAAGTTATCCACCGTTTGTTCATCAGATTTTAGCTTTACTAATGAGCGTTTTCGGTTTAGAATACTCGTTCGGCATATTGGCGATATTAACACTAGTATTAGCCGCGTATGCTTTGAAGATTTTTGCTGAGAACGTCTTTAATTTTAACTCCAAGTTGATAATGCCCATGGCATTATTGAATCCTACTCTATATTTATTTCTTTATGTTTTCGGCCAGCTACCTACAGTTTTTGCTTCTGCTCTTTCGCTCCTCGCATCCTCATATATGGCTGTATATGTTAGGGAAGGTGGTAAGTACTATCTCGCAGTCTCTTCTCTATTAGCTTCATTAGCTATAATGTCTCACCATGTTACTTCACTATTCTTCCTACCTACTACTACTCTTCTAGCTCTATGCAATGTTGTTTTGAAAAGTAAAGAGAGAAGGAAAGTAGTTTTCAAATTCTTACTTTTCACATCACTTTGTCTCCTAATTTCCCTCCCGGTAGCGTTAATGATGTACTACTCTATTACTAGTACTCCTATGCAAACTCCCATACCTCATGGTTCTCGTGATAATATTTTCTCTAATATAGTGTACTCTGGTGTGTTCTTCTGGAGTACTTATGGTCCATTAGCGTTTATGTTCCCGATAGTATACTATGTGTTATTGCGGAGGAACATTATTTACGCCATAGTTTTAACAGTTCTAGTAATATTTGGCTTAGGTGGTGTTACTCCTATACCTAAGATTTTCTTAGGCCAAACACTATACAATATCTTAACATTTGACAAATTTTCCTTATGGTCTTCACT
>Ga0190307_1000342_pt1 | contig 13912 bp, 11 predicted proteins | sample 48700745_MG_FD_161653 | JGI IMG/M metagenome (GOLD analysis project Ga0190307, IMG submission 161653) | Hydrothermal vent sediment bacterial communities from Southern Trench, Guaymas Basin, Mexico - 4870-07-4-5_MG | ecosystem: Environmental > Aquatic > Marine > Hydrothermal vents > Sediment ... | reverse complement strand
ATTGCCACATAAACGCTTTATTTTTAACTTGCCCCTCCTCCCGTATCTTATAAAAAGACAGTCTATCTAAATCAAAAAATACTTATCCTTAAGTGGTCTATTAGGCCATTCCTTAATTCTCGGAAGTATTCTATCTGTTATCTTGGAGATTAATGATGAACCTACATCAAAACCATACATCTCTGAAAGAATTTCCTGAATATCTCTGGTAGTCACGCCTTTAGAGTAAAGAACTATGATCTGATGTTCAAGTTCATCAACATAGTTTGACATTTCTTTATTATTTGAGGCTCAAACTCGACTTTACGATCTTGTGGAACTTTTATTTCTAAAGACCCGGAAGATGTTTTAATAGTTTTAGAACTATATCCATTTCAGTAGTTCTCAGTATCTGATCGTTCATATTTTTTATAACCCAAAAATTCTTCTAATTCAGCATCAAGAGCTTCTCTAAGAGTTCCCCTAACAAGCTGTTTAATTGTTGCCTGCACTTCATCAGTATTAGATACTTTCTTAACCTTTGCCATGTGCCCACTCTCCTTCTTGTATTTTATTCATTTTAATATTTTACACAATTAAATGAATACCCCTTATCTGAAAGCAAAATTAAGTTCTCTTTTAAACTTACTATAATGGATCCCAAGAAAAGCAATCATTAACGAATCTCTATCTCTCTCCTCACTCTTTCCAAATCTGCTTCCATCATTATTCTTACAAGATCTTCAAATTTTGTTCTTGGCTCCCATCCAAGTTTTTCCTTAGCTTTGGAATAATCTCCAACGAGTATATCCACCTCTGCAGGTCGATAAAATTCTGAAGAAACTTCAACTATCACTTTACCAGTCTTCCTATCAATACCTTTAGTATTCAATCCTTCTCCTTCCCATTCTATATCAAAACCTGCAACCTGAGCAGCCTTTTCCACAAATTCTTTTACACTATGAGTCTCTCCAGTTGCTATTACATAATCATCTGGCTCATCCTGTTGAAGCATGAAATACATAGCCTCTACATATTCTGGAGCATAACCCCAATCTCTTTTTGCATCTAAGTTTCCAAGAATAAGTTTATCTCTCAAACCATATTTTATCTCTGCAAGATAATAGGTAATTTTTCTAGTAACAAACTCAATTCCTCTCAAAGGTGACTCATGATTAAAAAGGATACCAGAACAAGCAAACATTCCCCAGCTTTCTCTATAGTTTACTGTAATCCAATGTCCAAAAAGTTTAGCAACTCCATAAGGACTTCTTGGACAAAAACATGTTGTCTCTTTTTGAGGTATTTCTTGTACTTTTCCAAACATCTCACTTGTGGAGGCTTGGTAAAATTTAGCATCAGGTTTATGTAATCTCAATGCTTCTAATAATCTAAGAACTCCAAGAGCATTTATTTCTGTAGTGAAAATAGGCATTTCAAAGGAAGCCTGAACAAAACTTTGAGCAGCAAGATTATAAACCTCGTCAGGTTGAATCTCTTTAATAACCCTTATTATATTTGTAAGCTCAAGCAGATCCATGTAAATAATTTTTACATGCTTTTCAATCCCAAGTTCTTTCAACCTCCAAAAGCTTGAGTCCCCACTTCTTCTATCTGCTCCATATACTTTATATCCTTTTTCAATCAAAAGTTTAGCAAGGTATGCTCCATCTTGACCTCTAATACCTGTAATAAGTACTTTCTTAGCCATTTTATCCTCCTAAAAATTTTAAAATAGTTCTTTTATTTTACTAAATTTTTGATAAACTCGCTATGGTTTACTATTCATTACATATTTTCAATTTTAACAAAATAGGATAATTTTAAAAACCAAATTTTTTGAGCTTTAAATTTTGATAAAGCTTTTAAGAATTTTTAAACTCATTCCATCTTATTCTTACATTTAATCTTACAATATCTTCAAACTTTTTTTATTTCATATTTCTTTTAAAGAATTCGTCATTTTTTATAAGAATTGAGAAAATAGGGATAAGTGCTTTTTAGCAGTATTTTCCCAAGAGAAAAGAGAGGCTCTTGAAAGAGCTTTAGAAGCTAAAGAATCTCTAAGTTCTGTAGAAGAAAGAATTTTTAAAAGAGCAGAAGCAAGGTCTTCTGCTTGAGTAGGATCAACATATAATGCTGCATCACCACACACTTCAGGAAGACTGGCAACACGAGACACTATTACAGGGCAACCACAACTCATTGCTTCAAGAGGCGGAAGACCAAAACCTTCATAAAAAGATGGATAAACCAAACAATAAGCTTTTGCATAAAGTGCTGCAAGAAGTTTTACAGGCACATAACCAAGATAGATGGCTTCTCCTTTATTAATAAAAACCCTCAATTGCTCTTTTATAAAAGAATTCTTCCATCCATCAGCTCCGACTATTACAAGGGGATATTCCCTTTTAAAACTATCAGGAAGAAGTGAATAAGCCTGAAACAAAGTAGAAAGATTTTTACGAGGTTCTATTGTTCCTGTAAAAAGAAGATATTTCTTAGGAAAAGAAGAAAAAAATTTTTCAAATCCTAAAGCAGCTTGAGGGTGAAATATAGATGTATCACAGGCAAGAGAAATAGACACTACCTTTCCAGTAAAGTTAGGAATAAACTCTTTAACTTCTTCAGCAATAAATCTGGATGGAGTGATGATGGCATCAGCTCTGGAAATATTTTTGAAGAAATAATTATAGAAGTATGCAATTCTTTCCTCAGGGTGCCAATGAGGATATCGAATAAAAGAAAAATCATGAATAGTAACTACTATCCAGCGTGGTTTAAAAGAAAGGGGAATGAAATTTGGTTCAAAATAAAGGTCAAAGGAGGAAGAAAAAAAAGAGGAAGTAAAATGAAAAATTCGGCGCAAAAATGCCTTAAAAGGTTTTAAATAAAACTTAGCAGAAAAAAATTTATCTGGAGGAGTATATAGCCTGCGAGAAAACCAGCCATAATAAAAGGTAAAAGAGAATTCAGGAGATGAAAGACGAAGAAATTCACGACAAAGATTGTAAATATAATAGCCTATACCTGTTGCTGGTTTTAAAAGAGGGATTGTATTTATAATAATCTTCATTGAGTATTAAAAGTATAGTTTTATTTTACAAAAAAATTATATTTTGATAACAAGCAGAATCAATTTTCTGAACCATTTTTAAATATTATTTCAAGTTATAACTATATTTTTTTAATTTTCAAAATACTTTATCATACTATAACTTTCTGACAAGAGGTTAAAAGAGTTATATCAAGTATAACTTAGACAAGTAACCAATCGATATTATCTACAGCAAAATGCACTTTTTCAATATCAATCAAATGAGCACTAAAATCAGGTCCAATAATAATAACCCCTTCATCATTCTCAAAGCACTGAATCTGACTACTTGGATAATCTTCTATCCATACAATATCATAACCTTCCTCACCATCAACGGTATCATAGCCTCCATGACCCAAAAAGAAATAATCATTTCCTGCACCACCTATAAGGTAGTTATCTGCCTGGTTGTCTATTATCCAGTCGTCCTTAGGACCACCAATTACATTTTCGATAATTGTGCCGAAAGCAATAGAAAGGGCATGTTCTCCTGTATAAATTTGGTCTGCATATTCTTGGTAAATACTTGCTACCCAGTCGTTATAGTAGGTAGTACCAGTAAGCTGACAAACATAGTCTTGTGCTTCGGCTATTAATTGATCTATGGTTTGATAATTAATGTTAGAATATGAGCCAGGAGTAAGATCTATCTGATTTGAAGCAAAGGTGGCACTTAGGTCGATGGTATCAATCCCGCCTGCATCATATATGGTTTGGTAGAAAGGAGTGTTAGGAGGACGATAAATATCATTTTCGGTATTGGTATCTGGATTTGGTCCATAGAGAGCATGCAAAGCAGCAAGATCCAGAACCATAAAAGAGGTTGGAAGGACATATTCAAAAGTTACTTTAACACTTGTGCTTGTAACAGTAAATACTGGAGTATATATCCGAAAAGGTGTATAAGACATTACAGTATAGACACAATTGTTGAGCTCATTCGGAAGTACCACTGTGTTATTATCTTCTGCTTCAAAGGGATGCTTTAGTCCTAAGGCATGTCCAAGTTCGTGAATCAGGGTATGTGCACCCAACCCTGTTTCCGACCAATCTTCAGGCTGATTATATTGGCTATTGATAAAAATGTCTCCATAAATAGAAGTTGAGCCAGGATAAAAAGCGAATCCACCTTCATCTAAAACCATGGCATCATGCATACTAATCCGAATGTCTGCATTATTTGGGTCGCTTGCTGGGATAAGATTTAGAGCAATCTGACTATCTACAGTCTGAAAAATGGTTTGCATAGAGGATTTTGCTACATCTGCCAATGGTCGCCAACCGTTTCCGAGACAATCTGTAATAATATTATTACAAAAAATACTATTGTATTCTTGAGGCAAAGTAGTGAGAGCACCGTAAGTGATAGTAGTCTTATCCCAAGAATATCCACTGATAAGAGCTTGAACATATGGATGATCGATCGGTAAAAAGGAACTAAAATCAAAAGTTGGAAAAGTTTTGCTATAATTTTTAGCCATTTGGGTTATATTATCTTGCTCCAAGAAAATAAGATCATTAGGATCAGCAATTTGGTTTATTATTATTTCTTTGATTTGATCAGTGTCTAAGACTGTTGTTGGGTCATTTGTAATTTCTTTCAAAAGGTCACGTGCAGCTTCAGCATCTTCCTCTCCTGCATAGGTAACAGCAAATGAACTTGTTCCAAAGTTAGGATCCGTCAAAGAATGTCCATCTATAATATGAGTGAAAAGATTGGCAACAATAAGCTTATTTTTAACAATCAATGCATCATCTCCTTGAGCGCCGTTTAAAATGTCTAAAGCCACTCTACCTGGGGTAGCTAAACGACCATCAGGAAATTGCCCGATTTGCAGAGCATTAAGATAAAAGTTTTTGCCTTCCTCATCAGGAGTGCGGTTAAACAGAGCTTGATAAATGGCTTTAATCAATGCTTCCAAATTGTCACTTGCATTAATTTCTCCATCTCCATTAGTATCATACAAGCTTATAGCCTCAGGAGAAGTAGCAAAAGCGTCTATAATGCCTTCTAAGTTTCCTCCTGCTGCATCCAACTTTTCAGCCCAATAACGTAATCCATTCGGATCAGCAGGTCTCTGATAATAAGCAATATAAAGCTTCTGAACAGTATCTATATAGTCCTGCCAGGACATAGCTAAACTCCTTTTAAATTATTTGTTTAAAATAGGTTATATTTTTTAAGAAATAAAAATTTATTTAAAAAAATTTTTGTGTCAAGAATATAAAATTATTATATCAAGCTAATAACATAAAACTAAACTTTGTGAGCAAGTTAAACATTTTTTAAACATAGTTTATAAGTTATCTATCCAGGTATCAAGCACTAAATTATGTTCTTTATAAGAAAACAACAATTTCCCAAAGTAAAAAATTTTTTGATGTGAATGTGGATTTCCCAAAAAAGCTTGATAAATTACTTCACTTTTGTGTTTATTAAGAGACTCACAGTCTACACAAATAATAAGTAAAGTTTACATCACAATATTTAGTCTGTTAAGATTAAAGGCTTTCCTGCCTTTAAATAAAGAATCAAAAGTCTTCTTCAGCTCTTCACGAGAAATTTCTTTAGCCTTTTTCTCTTCTCCTCCTATACGTAAAGTTTTATCAAGAGATTGCAAATATTCAAAAGCACAATCCAGAGCTCTGCTCTTTCCTTCTTTTAAAGCAAAGTAAAATAAAACTACCTCAAGAGGAGATAAAGATACAGCTACACCACCAGTAACTTCAGATACCAATTGACAACCAATTAAAAGCTCAAATGAGCTTTCCAGAAGATACTTATTAACAGAGGAAATTGTAAATTTTTCCGGAAGTTCTTCAAGTGTTTCTTTTAAGTCTCTTAACTTATCCTCAAAGCAACATATAAAAAATTCGCCAGAAGCTGCTACTTTGTAAAAAGCCTTTTTCACAGCCTCTGGATTTCCTTTAAATAAGGGATGGTCTCCTATACGGAAAGGTGCATCTCCATTTCTATAAAAAGGATCAAAAATTTCGCCAGAAAGAGAAAATCTATGTCCTCCTGGTAAAAGAACAATTCTTCTTAAGCGTTCAGGTCTCTGCCTGGGAAGTAAAAAAAAGTGCTCGCAAATATACTCAAGTGCCTCTTTTTCTTTAAGCTCTTCTTCCTTTATCCACACATCATGATGCTCTCCTATATTCAAAATAAAATCAACTATTGTCTCCCTTAGTCTAATATCTTTTTTGAACCTTACATAAGTGGGCACATGGGAAGGAAACAAACTCAGCTCAGGATCGTTTTTCTCAAGATCCATTCTGCCTGCAAACTTTACACCTGTCTTTATAAACTCATCGTAAATTTCAAAAAAATACATGGGAAAAGCATATTCTGGAAGCACATTGTGAAGAAGATGTTTGTTTTGTTCTCCTCTATTGCGCAAATAATTAGAAATTACAGCTCTTACCCCTGTATGAGTTATGAGATATTTTGTAGGTCTGCTGATAAAGATTTCAAAAAGCTCAAGAGTTTTCTCTATTTTTTGAGAATCTTCAGCCTCTTTTGGGACAAGCTCTCTAATAAATTTCCAGAAAATAGCATTATTAATTGCCCCTGGAATTGCAGCAAATTCAAGATAAAGTATTCCTCCAGGTTTTAACTTTTCCTTAATGAACTTTTTCACTACTTCCCTTGCAGAAGGAGTAAGCCAAGTATATAACCCTGCCATAGACACATAATCAAAAGAGGGAAGTTCTTTAAGTTCCAAAAGTTTTTCAAAATTTGCTTTTATAAAATGCAAGTTTTTTAAACCAAGTTCTTCTGCCTTTTTTCTGGCAAAGTTTATGGATTTTTCATTAAAGTCAACACCATAAAACTTAGCCTGAGGATAAAGCTGAGCAAGTGCCATTAAGGTTTTTCCTCTTCCGCAACCAAGGTCAATAAAACTAAATTCCTTAGTAAAATCAGAAGGCAAAAAACCGCTACTTGCTGCAACAAAGGCATTACCTGCAGGATATATGTAAAAAATGAAACGATCTATAAACTCTTCTCCTTTAGGATAACCCTCATCCATTTTAAAAACTCTTTTTAATTTTTAATTAAGCAGGAATAGTATATCCAAAAAAGCCTGCTGGTTTTACCATATCTTCGTGCCTCAAAAATTCAATAATATCTCCTTCATTCAAAGGTTTAAAACCTTCTTCAAGAAGCTTAATCACTGGTTCAAGAAACTTTTCATATCTTCTCCATTTTTCAACAGAGGATCTATAAATTCCTTGCCTTACCTGCTTGATGCTTGCAGTTTTAACAGGTCTTTTTGTTTTATAAAACTCAAGAACAGCATCTTCCCATGGAAGCTCGCAAAATTCAAGGATTTCTCTTATTACTGTTTCAGGCTCTTCTGTGAGATGCTGATAGTCAAGATCATATATTTGTCCTGGAAAGAGCTTGTGCCAGTGTTCCATAATAGCTTTATGATCATTAAGCATATGACCAATCCATTTTAAATCAAAGGCAAATCCCATGGTTCCGTGTTTTGCTGCAAAGTTTTGCTGATAATTTGAAACTGCTACATCCAAGTCATTTCTTACAAGATGAATAACTTTTGCATTGGGAAACATAAGAAGAATAAGTCCTACATAATCAAAATTATGAGGAAGTTTATCAACTATTCTTGGATGCCTGTCATCAAGCATTGCCACTTTATCAAGGTAATACTGAGCTGCAGATTTTAAAAGCTTTTCATTAAATTCTACCATAGCCTCTGGCCACCTTTTTGCTTCCTTTCCTTCCATTTTCAAAACCTTTGGAATTAAAGAAACAATCCTTGGAACAAACCCAAGTTCTCCTGCTGGATAAACCATGGAATGGCTTCCAAGAATTTGTTCTGTTAAAGTTGTCCCTGATCTTGGCATTCCAAGAACGAATATAGGTCTTTTAGAGGGATGTCCTTTTCCTTTAAGTTTTTCTACAAGTTCAGGAGTAAACACCTCAATTGTCTTCTGAATCATGAGTCTGTGTTCTTTCCAGTCATAGGTTAATTCTTCTTTAACAAGTTCATTTGCTTTAATAAGAACTTCAAAAGCTCTGTCATAATTTTTTCTTTTCTCAAGAACTTTGTGAAGCGCAAAACCAGCAGAAGCTCTTGTTGCTTTTGGAATAGCAACTGAGTTTAAAAGCCTTTCCAGAAGCTCAACCTGCTCGTCTGTAGCTTTATAGTTTTCCATTTCAACTTGCTGAATCACAGCAGCAGGATTAATTCCTATTATCTGAGTCTGGATTTTTCTTGCTTGTTCAAGTTCGCCAATAGAAGTTAAAACATGCACAAGCTGAGAAAGAATTCCTAAATGAGCAGGAAACTTTTCCCTGGCTTCTTTCAAAATCTGAGCTGCCTCTATTCCTTTGTTTCTCTCCATCAAGATTTTAGACTTAAGTATATAATAAGCCGGATAGCTTTCCTTATTCTCTATTTTTTCAAGATCTTCTTCTGCAGTGTCTATAAAGTGTGCTTCTATTCTAAGCTCATTAAGAGTAAATCTTAGTTGTATTAAAACTTCGTCTTTGTTTGGGGTTTTTTCTTCGTCTATCCAGCTGGTATCTTCAAGCCATTCTTTTGCTAATATCCCTGCTCTATGAGTTGCTCCTTCTTCTTTTAAAACTTCTATGAGAAGAAATTTTAATCTTGAATCATATTCAAACTTTTTAATTCCTTCCATAAGGACTGCTCTTGCCTCAGGAAGTCTTCCTGCAAGATAAAGGACATTTCCAAGTTTAAGATAGGTATCTGAAGTCTTCTCCTTTTCAAGAAGGGTGTAGTATTCTTCTATAAGAGAGTCTATTTTATTAAGGGAAAGCAAAGCTAAGGTGCGTTTTTCTTCTGCTTCTTTGAAGTTTGGATTTTTAAGAAGTGCCCTGTTAAAGTAATCAATTGCTTTTTCAAACTCTCCTTTGTTAAGATTGAGGACTCCAAGATTATAAAGAACTTCTGCTCTATCTGGATTAAGTTCAAGGCTTCTTTCCCAAGCGTATTGGGCTTCTTCAAGCTTTCCTTGAGCATAATAAATTGCAGCAAGCCTTGCCCAAGCAGCATCATCTGGATTTGGAAGCTTTACTGACTTTTTAAGATAACTCTCTGCTTTCTCCATATTTCCAAGCATTAAAAAGCAAAGCCCTGCATCTGCCATAAAATCTGCATCCTCAATTTCCTTTACCTCAGAAAGAATCTTTTGAGCTTCTTCAGCTTTACCCTTAAAAAATGAAGCCAGAGCAAGAAACACTTTTCCATGTGGATGCTCTGCAAGTTCACTTTTTCTTTTTTCAACCTTTTCTAAAAATACTGGATATTTCCGAGCTTTTAAAAGTTCTCTGAGTTCTTGCACCCTTTTTCTCTCCAAAAATTTTTGACTATTTTAGCACAAATTAAAAAATTTTCCTTTATTTTTCTATATTCTCTAAAAATTTAAAAATATAATTCTTACTTATGATTTTTTATCTGTAAAGGCAGGTTTTAAGCTTGTTTAAATGGTTTTTTTAATAGATGTGAAATCTGAAGATGGGTTTTTAGGTGATTAAAAATTAGAAATGGTATAGTGTTTCACAATCTACAAATAGAAACGATTTATAAAATTGGTTCCAGAATTTTTATTAAAGGTTCTAAGAATTTCTCATATTTTTTCAACGACCTATAGAACTTTTATAAATAAGAACTTTTATAAATAGGCTGCCTTACTTGTAACATGGTGGCAGTAGCTACACTTCTTTTTGTTTTCCAAAATTTTGCACAATCAGGATGCCATTCAAGTTCACAATATTTTATTATTCTTTTTGCTTCTTTTCAAAGTTATCAACTAAATCTTCATACTGAATTTCTAAAAAACATCCATTAAACAATTCTCCAGTGTTCCATAATTCGTTCATACAATAAATAAAATCTTCCAAGTTCCTCAAGATTATAGCTCCATTCATGATCATCTACAAATAAGGTTCGATAACAAGAAAAACAGGTATCCATTGCATTTCTCTTTACATGAATAATCTTTGCCTCAGGCAATGAAAAAGCAATTACTCCTAAAAGAAAAAAATTGGTGGGTGTTTTGTCTGTTATTCTTAGTGCCTCATAATTAAGGAGTCTTATTTTTGAAGATAACGCCATCCTACCTCAAAAACCATAAAGGGGCATCCAAAAACTTTCCATTTTGCAGATTTTCAAAAACTAAATTACCTATACGAAGTCCTTTAACACAGTTATTCATAAAAAAGAAGTTCTCCTCCACCGTGTCATCAGGATGACTTGCAAGGATTTGCTCAACCAAAGTAGTTCCTGAACGAGGCATACCTAAAATAAAATTATAGGCACCTTTGAAGGACAACTATATCCCTTTGATAATTTCACAACTTTCTCAGTAAATATTTTCATCACTTTCTCTGTATTTCTTTCAATTACCTCAATGCTAAAATTAAAAAGGGTTCTCTTTAAATCACAGCCTTGTTTCAAATAAGAAAATGCCTTTTTATAATCTCCAAGATCTTCGTAAAATTTATAAAGAGCAAAATATCCTTCAATCTTGAAATCAACACGATGGTTCTGTTAAACTTTTTTCGAGGTCAAAAAATCTATTGCAAAGCTTATCTCCTTCTTTAAATCTGTAAATAAGGAGAACCGCCTGTAAACTGGAATATAGCAAGAGACAAGATTAAGAGCTTTAATATAACAATCAAAAGCTTCGTCTTTTTGCCAAGAGCAGCAAAAGTATTTCCAAGACTGAAGTAATCTCTGAGGATGTGCTTTATAACACTCCTGCAAAAGCTTTATACCCTCCTCAACCTTTCCCTCTTCACAAAAGGAAAGACTAAGGTTTAATTTTGCCTCTAAGAACTGGAGTTTTCAAGAGCCTTCTAAAACACTTTACAGTTTCTTTTTTTCTTTCCAACGCCCTTTAAAGGGGTACCAAGATTGTTCCACGCTGGCAGATAATTAGGATTCAAAGACAAAGCTTTTTCAAAATAAGTTACAGCCTTGTCTATATCTCCGCTTTTGTAAAAAGCCCCAAAAATTATATCCATCTACAAACTTTAGGATTAAGTGAAATATTTTTGTTAGCAAACTCAAAGGCTTTTTGAAAGTCTCTTTTTACTTTAGAAGAAATAACAACAAAATAAAAAATAAAACTGAAAAATTTTGAAAATCTTCTCTAACAAACCTTACAAAAGTTTTTTTCAGCTTCTTCTCTTACTTTTCCTTGATTAAGAAGATTAATAACATCTTTTAACTTCTCCATATATAAAAATTTTTATTAAATCAAACTTCACACAACCCCAAAAAAATTAAAGAAAGCAGGGAAGCTTAAAAAGCCACCCCGCTAAAAGCTATTTAAGAGTAAAGTTTAGAAAATAACTATATCTGTTGCTGCTGGATCATGATTAGCAGTAAACTTAGCAATTGTCTTAGATGTGAGTTTAGATACTGTATCTATGGTTGAGTCAGCAACTCCTGCTATATTATTTACTACTTTTACTCCATACATCTTAAGTAGATGATCATCTGTATCATAGAAGAAAAGAACACCTGTCTTTGTAAAAGCACCAGCTGATGCAGATAACTTACTAATATTTATAGTCCCACCTGTGGTAACAAGTTTAATAGTCTTGGTTCCAAAACTAATTGATTTTCCTTTCAACCATAGTTTATTTGTAAACGAGCCACTTGCACTACCAGGAAGAGGTCCAAGAAATGTAGTAACCTTTTTTACCAACTTTCCACCTATATCAGACTTTGAAAATTTTAAAACTCTCAACCACGCTCCTGTCCAGGTATAAGCTGAATCTATTGCATTATCTCCTCCAAATTTGCCTGCTCCCAAAGCACCTACTGCACCTTCTGTAGTAAGATCTATTTTAATCATATCAATTCCACTTGTAAAATCAGTAAGCTTATCAACAGCATTAAATGGAGAATCAAGAATAAATGTATCTGCACCATCACCACCAGTTAAAGTATCTGCTCCCTTACCACCTTTTATAGTATCATTACCTTTTCCACCATCTATAGTATCAGCACCAGAACTACCAGTAATGGTATCACCACCGTCATCTCCAGTAATCTCAAAACCTTCTGTCTGTTTAGAAAGATCAATAGTAGCAGCATTAGTTGTAGTTCCATTATAAACCACAATCTTTTCTACATTAACAAGGTCTGCATCTTTAATACTGATGTAATTAACACTAACACCAGCTGCTGATATATCAAATTTAATCGTATCTGTGCCATCTCCACCATCTATTTTATCATTATTAAAATCTGTATCGCCTGCTGCATCTGCCTTAAAGACAACAATATCATCGCCTGAACCGAGCTTATAGGTAATTTCTGCGGAATCACCAGGAGTATCATCTTTGATAGCATTATCAACTACAGTAACATTTCCTGTAGCTTCAGATGCATCAAATGTAAATTGGGCTCCAACCTTAGTAGAATTTCCATCTCCTATATCCTTTAAGACAATATAATTCTCTCCATCTCCTGTTACCTTAACAGATGCAAGTGTATCATCATCAATTCCTGCACCACCAAGCTGAACATAATTAGTACCTGTAGTATCAAGAATAAGACTTTCAATGTTAGTAGAAGTTATAACATTTGTCGCATCATCGGTATCACTAATAAACAGCTTAGAAACACTATTTTCACTAACTCCTGCATTCTCAAGCTCCACAGTTACAGTATCATCACTTCCTGAAGCATTCATATAGTCAACAGAAAGATCTCCCAATCCTGTAAATACAACCTTTGAGTTAAGAGAAAGATTATCTATTCCTGTCTCACCTCCTAAATTGTCAACAGAAATTGTTGGATTGTCTTCAAAATAAATTGCATTAATTATATTATTCCCCCCTGTAACATCTAAAAAAGAAATAGTCTCAACCCCTGAAATTTCTACCGGAGTTACTATACCACCCGCTATCGGTGCTGTAGAAATAATAACTTCCACTTTGTCATTTCCTGCACCTCCAATAATTTTATCCCCTGCTTGAAATGTTGTATTAGCAGGAGTAGCAAAATCAACTATACCTTTAAATAAGTCATCACTATTTGTTCCTTGTAAAGTTTCAAGGTCATGAGTCATAACAAATTCTTTTCCAACAACTACTTCTACACCTAACAATGCATCCCCTTCATCTGCTATATTTTCCTTAATAAAAACCTGTGCATCTTGTGTTGTTTTAACTGTATCAATTGTAGCCCCAACATCTTTTAAAAATTCTCTTCCTTTCTCAGCATCTTCATTTCCTTCATAAGTCGCAAGTAAATTCTTACCATCAAGCTCAGGATCAATTGCCTTTGTAAAATTATTCGCAGATTCAATCTTATTTTGCAAAATAATAAGATCTTCATTCTGTGCTCCATCTAAAATGTTAAGCATAATGGTAGCAGCAGTAAACTTACCCTCTTTAAAACCATTAATGTAAAATTGCTTCCCTTCTTCATCGGGAGATCTATTAAATGCTGCCTGATAAATAGCATCAATTACATCACCTATTGTATCCTCATTAATATCTCCATATAATGCCTTGGATTCATCTGAATTTGCAAATGCCTCAATAATTTTAGTAAGATCCCCCCCAGCTAAATCTAACCTCTGAGCCCAATAAACTAAACCAATTGGATCAGCAGGTCTCTGATAATAAGCAATGTAAATCTTCTGAATTGTATCAATGTAATCCTGCCAAGCCATACCACACCTCCTTTAAAATTTTTTTCTTTAAAACTTCAATAATTTTAATAAGTTTAGATTACATAAAACTTTTTTTTTGTCAAGGGTTAAAATAAAAATTTTTAGCATTATTTTTATTTAATTTTTCAAAAATTTTTAAATTAT
>Ga0190307_1000339_pt1 | contig 14019 bp, 12 predicted proteins | sample 48700745_MG_FD_161653 | JGI IMG/M metagenome (GOLD analysis project Ga0190307, IMG submission 161653) | Hydrothermal vent sediment bacterial communities from Southern Trench, Guaymas Basin, Mexico - 4870-07-4-5_MG | ecosystem: Environmental > Aquatic > Marine > Hydrothermal vents > Sediment ... | reverse complement strand
AAAGAATTATTACTTGTCACGGTGAGAACAACAAGTGTGTTAGTCTTGCAAACGCCATTCATAAAAAGTTTAGAATCGAAACACGTGTACCATATAATTTGGAGACATTAAGACTTCGCTGATTTTGTCATCCTTTCTTTTTGCCTTCTTTAATCTTAATGAAATGTGGAGTAATAATTATATACTGTCCACCTAAGCTTCTCATATTTCCATTTAAGACTTTGCATATAGCTCTTAATCTCTCTATAGCTCTTTTGCAATTAACTGGAGCTTCTTCCACTAAGGGATAGATGTTTAAAATTACGATATTACCGTGCTTTAACTCCTCTTCTACATATTTAACATCGGATAAATCTGATAGGGAAATTGTTTTAAGATATATTTCGCTCAACATTTCCAGTTCTTCCGTTTCTGATGTAACTTTGTCCTCTTTAGTTTCAAAGACTTTTAATTCTTCTAAAACTTTTACAACATCTTCAGGTTTTTCGTATTTCTTCTCCTCTTCTTCCCTTTTTGAAGGTTTCAATATCTTCTTAAAAATGCTCAATTATTGTTCCTCCTTATAGCTGTACTTAACTAATTAATTACTCGCTTTTAATTATCGTATTGATAGTCTTCCATAGCTTATCTCCTACATGGTGGATATTGCGTATAGCTTTGCCCTTTTCAGATTTTACTATCTCGTCATATTCCATTAATGCGATGCCTACGGCTATAACTCTTTCATGTTTTTCTTCAACAACTATAACAATATCTCCTCTTTGAAACTTCTTATATATGTGTGTAATACCGGGAACCATTATATCAGCACCCTTGCTAACTCTTGCCACGGCCCCTAGATCTATAACGACTTTTGGGAGGTCGATTGAAAAATTATCAAGAAATAGTATCGTTGGAAAAATTTTCCCGCCTTTTTTGAAAAAACATGGCTTTCCGTCTACCATATATAGATAAGTTCCGTCGTCAAACACTACCAATTCGAGGTTAGCGCCTTTTGGAATGGCGTTTAGGGCTTTTTGACCTAAATTTTCTACGATAAGATTTTTTAAGGCCTTAAGTTCGCCACTTCTTAGGAAATGCCGCTTTCTAATTTTCATATTTATCACTCTAGAAAAGTTTAAATAACTTCTAAGATAAGAAGCCAATTGCAGCTATTTATTCTTTCGGTGAGGAGACACGATATGAGTAGATCAAAAACACTCGACCTACTACAAAAGTCAATAGACATGCAAGTACTAGTAAAACTGAAGGGTGGAAGAGAACTTAGAGGGAAACTAAGAGGATTTGATATGCATATGAATTTAATATTGGATGATACAGAAGAAATATTAGAGGAAAACAACACAAGGAAACTAGGTACCGTGATAGTAAGAGGAGACAACGTAGTAATAATCTCACCACCTCCACTAAAATAAAATTGAGGTGAATACACTTGGGCAAGGGTACACCGTCCATGGGAAAAAGAAACAAGAAAGTGCACATAAGATGCAGAAGATGTGGCAGAAGATCATATCACGTAAGAAAAAAGTACTGTGCAGCATGTGGCTTTGGAAGATCAAAAAAGATCAGAAACTACAGTTGGCAAAATAAAAAGGTCAACAAAGTGAGGATCAAATAATGGGAGAGGAAAAAACTTCTTCATTTGCAACTTCCCAACCAATAGATGTAAGAATAGTGGTAGAAGGAGCATCAGATGTAGAAGCTCTTTCAAAAGCTGTACAAAAACTTGCTCTAGGTTCTCAATATAATATAACAATCTCAGCAATAATTCCAACAACAAACCCAGAATTGGCACTTAAGGCGGTTGAAGGCGCGGATTTGGCACTTATAGCAACAGATGCAGATAAACCTGGAAGACAACTTGCAGAAAAATTAATCGAAGTACTTAAAGGGAAAGTAGGTCACGTAGAAAGGATGAAACTACCATATGGACATGATCTCGAACACGTTAATATAGAGCTCATAGTAAGAGAACTTGAAAACGCAATAATTCGTGCAGGATTAAGAGTAATTCAACAAATTAAGATGTTGCAGGAATTAAAACACGAACTAGCTGAAAGAAAAGAAGAAATAAAGAAACTTAAGCAGGAAATAGAAAAATTGAAAGAAAAGACTGAGGAGAAAGGTTTAAAACCGTTTAGAATATCAGAACTCTGGAAAATACATTTCCCAACAGAAGAATTACCAAAAAACATTGAGGATGCTGTAAACGAATTAAAATTAGCGCCAGACATATTAGCAGCACAAAACTATATATTAGCTAAAAGCCGAGATTTAGCAGTTCAAGCATTGCGACTTGCACATGCAGCAATAAAATTAGCTAAAAAACTTAAAACATCAGAAAAAGCAGAAACAACAGAACATCCCACGATAGATGAATTTACATAAAGCCTTCGACTATTCAAAATTGACCAAATTACAAGATGTAAAAACGAGTTAAGTACCATTAAATTATTTAGTGTTGCAATTATCACTTAAAATCATCAAGTTTAAGGTTCACTAAATTTAATAGACGTTAGAAATAAAAGAAATATAGAATATACTAGAATTAACAATTCATGTTTGTGGGCCCGTAGCTCAGTCTGGTAGAGCGCCGCCTTGGCATGGCGGAGGCCCCGGGTTCAAATCCCGGCGGGTCCACCAACAAAATATCATAATTAAATTTGGAATAAAGGGCCCGTGGTCTAGCCTGGCTATGACGCTGTCCTGACGAGGCAGAGGTCCCGGGTTCAAATCCCGGCGGGCCCACTACATTGTTTTATTAAAGAAACGAGGGGAATTGTTGTTGAGCTTTATTTACAGATGGTCTCGGCCACCCTTGATAAATCTAATAGTGGCAATATTTGGATTTTTTCTATTGGTTCAAAGTGTCGTACTTATTCACGCTCAAAAAGCATTAATTATTTTACAGAAATACATTCTCGTTCTAACTTCCGTCGGTGTGGTGTTTCCTTTAACCGGGGCAACAATAGTTTTAATAGATTCTCTATCAAAAATGTGGAGGATTCCACCTTCAAAAATAGAAAAACCAGCCTTAATATCGACAGCCATAGTACTTGCGGTGTTTTTATCCTTTTATTACCTGCCCTACGGAATAGCAGGTTTATTAAAAGATTTAGGTCCCTTAGACCCGCTTGCACATATTCTAAACCCGGTCAAATATGTACTGTCGGCTAACATTGCCGCAATATTAGTCGTGCTTATAGCTCTTAAAATGCAAATAAAGGCTCAAACAATGGTAAGAATAAGGAAAAAGAAAGCAATAAGAAAACGTTGACATATAAATTTAATTTGTGCTTTACGGATTATTCAATCTCTATTTAAATTTGCAAAATAAAACATTGTAAAGTTTACTAGGTAATTTTATTTCAGAAAACGAGTCTCTGTGAGAATTAAAAGGTTTTATTACCATTTTAAATTCTGAAGAATTTTTGTAGGTCTTTTAAGTGTAATAAGGAAAAGTTAATAAACAGAAATAGAAACATAAAATCGCTAGCATGGTGGCCCCGGTGGTGTAGCCCGGCCAAGCATGCGGGCCTTTCGAGCCCGCGACCCGGGTTCAAAACATGCAGAGCTATATGCTCTGCTGTGAACAAATCCCGGCCGGGGCACCAATACTCTTCTTTTAAAATACTCCTATGAATGCGATTCAGGGCTTTGTGACCCAATGAAGATTAAAACTGGGAATGAATTAGTAATTATCTAGGTTGTGAATAGTGGGTATCAGCTAGAAATAGTATAGTCTTTTCGTTGGTTAAGTGATATTTGTGACTCTATATTGTCGTTTAGCATCATGGAGATTTTTGAAATCTTGTAAGTAACAATTGGAAGGTATTCTTCCTCCCTTTGGGAATAGAGTAAAATTCTTTCAACGTACTCTAAGTCTTGTTTTGTGTCAATATCTGCCCAGAAACACCCACTTACATCGACTACACGTGCGTCTCTATGTATAGCTGCAAGTTGTATGGCATCTGACAGTTCGTTCATACCTTTCTTGGCTGCTTCGGTTGCATACTTGAATATTTTGGGTGAACATAGGAAGAAGCCCGTATCTACGCAGTTTGATGGATTAATTTTCTTCCCAATTTTAATGATGAAACCATCATGTTCGAGGACTTTCGTGTCTTCAGGTGAACATCTTGTTCTGTCAACTGCCAACGTGACCGCACAATTTGAATTGGTGTTTAACAGTTTTTTTACTATTTTTGGTTCGAAAAGATGGTCGCTCATACAAAGTATGAATTTGTCCTTCAAAAATTTCTTTGCTGCCAGTAATGAATATAAGTTTCCCCTTTCCCAGTCTTTAGCATATATATAGTTTATTTTTAGACCGTCATAGCTTGTTCCAATCCCTTTTTTAATCATATCTGCTTTATATCCTACAACTATCCATACTTCTCTTATTCCTACTTCCTTAAGACCTTGAAGTATCCTTTCTAGAAGGGGGACACCGGCAACTGGAAGTAACGTTTTATGCTTTTCTTTGGTTAATTCTCCAAATCTGCTTCCCCTTCCCGCAGCTAAAATCAATGCTTTCATCGAAAACTCTCACCTTTCCCACTTTTTAGTTATTAAGTAACGTAAAATTTATCTCACAATACGTGAAAGTCTATTGCTATGAAGAAATGATACATCTTACTGGTAAAATTTATCTAATCGGTATTATAAATATATAATGCATAAACTTAAATGTTTTACGGTACCAATCTGAAGTATCTAAAGGGCGATCAGACATGAAAGCAGTCAAAGTGGTCAGAGACCCAACAACAATAAAAATACTAGCCGACCTAGTTCGAAAAGAGATATTAAGATTAACAGCAATCAAACCACTCACGGAAACCCAGCTAGCTGAAAAAGTTCTACTTACTAAGCCATCTATGTCCCATCATCTACGAACACTGCTCAAAGCAGGATTAATAAAGATTACAAAAACCAGAGTCGGCCCCCACGGCATATTGGAAAAATACTACGAACCCGTAGCGAAGCTTTTCATTGAGGACTGGGAAAAAGTGCCCCCAGAGTTGAAGAGATATTTCCTCCACAGCCACATGGAACGTGTAAGAGGAATGCTCAGCGTTTTCTACTTAATAGCGGAAAACCAAGGGCAAAAAATAGAAATTAGATCCGAAGAAGTAGAAAGATTAGCACAGGAAATCGCTAAAAGAGTAGCTATTGTCGCTGAAAAATACGAAGATATGGAAACAGACATAGACAGAGAAACATTACTTATAAAAATCTACAGTGAAACACTAAAAATGATGATAACCGAAATTAAATGGAAAAACTTTTTCCCCAAAATAATAAACTGCTAAAACACACAACACAACCACAAATCCTAAGACTAGTTTTAAACGCTAATCTTTTCTAAATATTTCACCATTAGTAGCGATAATATAACAAAATCCCAATTATTTAGTTTCATCTAACCCCAATTACAAAATTCAGAAAACTTGATGCGGGGGGTGGGATTCGAACCCACGCAGGCCTACGCCAGTGGGTCTCCTCGCGTCCTAGCTCCTAAGCCCACCGCCTTTGACCTGGCTTCCGCCGTTCAGCAACGGCCTCGGCCACCCCCGCACAGGCCAGCTATTTCACTTAACCCCTTATCCTTTATATCATTTTTTAATTCAATCCGTCAGGCCTAAGTATTTAAAAGACCACAAACTTTCAATGTTATATCTTCAACAAACTTTAAAACATTAAAAGCTTACGCTAACCGCCCCAAAAACAACTAGACATGTTGACATTCGACGTACATTAGTTTAATTTAAAATATAATTTTGGTTCCATAAACTGTCATAACACTTTAAATCATGAAACCTAAGTTAAAATTAATAGGATAACACATTTCACATTATTAATATGCACAACACAAAACAATGAGGATAGAAAGATTTTAAAATAGGAAAATTCCAACACACTTGACACTACCCCGTACAACAAGTATATGGCCCGGGTGGGGTAGCGGTCATCCTGGGGGCCTGTGGAGCCCCTGAGCCGGGTTCGATACACCTCACCCAGGTGCGAAACTCCCGGCCCGGGCCCCACATCAACATAATAGTGAAAAACAGATACTATTTAGAGCCACCAGTTTAAAATTGGCATCAATATCCCGGGCCCGTAGCTCAGTCTGGTAGAGCGCCGCCTTCGCAAGGCGGAGGCCCCGGGTTCAAATCCCGGCGGGTCCACCAACAAACCAACCATGATTGCTCAAACACCTTTTACATCAAGCTCTTAATACAATTACTTCCTTACCCATATCATCTAGAAACTAAATACTTATATGAAAAACACTACCGAAAATTTTTTAGCCCATCCATTTACTATTTAATAGGAAAGCTATATATTAGCGACAGAAATAAATTACCTTACACCGAAATATTTATACGAAGACAAGAAACCTTACTTAATCTTGCGGAACCCCGCAGCTAACCGGCGATGGCGTCGACCCAGACAGCGGGTAAAACCCGTTATGAGTGAAGGGTCGTCCTCCAGCTGCGGGAAAATACTTTTAATGAAGATCTAAGCAAACCGGGGAAACACCCGGAAGCTTAGATCTGATGTAAGCCCAGCAAGCCCCGAAAAAGCGAGCCGACCCCATAAAAGGCCTTGCGGCCACCCCTCAACACCGGTTGATCCTGCCGGACCCGACCGCTATCGGGGTGGGACTAAGCCATGCGAGTCGAGCGCCCCGGGCTACGGCGGGGCGCGGCGGACGGCTCAGTAACACGTGGCTAACCTACCCTCGGGAGGGGGATAACCTCGGGAAAGCGCCACAGCAATTAAATAAAAAACTGTGGCACCCCGAAACTGAGGCTAATCCCCCATAGGTGGAGAGGCCTGGAATGGTTCTCCACCGAAAAGGTCCCGGCGCCATGCCCGCCGGTACCGCCCGAGGATGGGGCCACGGCCGATTAGGTAGTTGGTGGGGTAACGGCCCACCAAGCCGATAATCGGTACGGGCCGTGAGAGCGGGAGCCCGGAGATGGGGACTGAGACAAGGCCCCAGGCCCTACGGGGCGCAGCAGGCGCGAAACCTCCGCAATGCGGGAAACCGCGACGGGGTCACCCCGAGTGCCGCCCTAACGGGTGGCTGTGGCCCGGTGTAAACAGCCGGGCTTAGAAAGGGGAGGGCAAGGCTGGTGCCAGCCGCCGCGGTAAAACCAGCTCCTCGAGTGGTCGGGGCGATTATTGGGCCTAAAGCGTCCGTAGCCGGCCCCGTAAGTCCCCGGTTAAATCCCACGGCTTAACCGTGGGACTGCCGGGGATACTGCGGGGCTTGGGGGCGGGAGAGGCCGGGGGTACTCCCGGGGTAGGGGTGAAATCCTGTAATCCCGGGGGGACCACCAGTGGCGAAGGCGCCCGGCTGGAACGCGCCCGACGGTGAGGGACGAAAGCCAGGGGAGCGAACCGGATTAGATACCCGGGTAGTCCTGGCTGTAAACGATGCGGGCTAGGTGTTGGGCGGGCTTCGAGCCCGCCCAGTGCCGTAGGGAAGCCGTTAAGCCCGCCGCCTGGGGAGTACGGCCGCAAGGCTGAAACTTAAAGGAATTGGCGGGGGAGCACCACAAGGGGTGAAGCCTGCGGTTTAATTGGATTCAACGCCGGGAATCTTACCGGGGGCGACAGCAGGATGAAGGCCAGGCTAAAGACCTTGCCAGACGAGCTGAGAGGAGGTGCATGGCCGTCGCCAGCTCGTGCCGTGAGGTGTCCTGTTAAGTCAGGCAACGAGCGAGACCCCCGCCCCCAGTTGCCAGCGGGTCCCGTTGGGACGCCGGGCACACTGGGGGGACTGCCGGCGAGAAGCCGGAGGAAGGTGGGGGCCACGGCAGGTCAGTATAAGGAGGTCAGCCCGGAGGTTATAGAGGTGCCGGAAGGAAGCAAAGAAATCTTAGCTTATCTAGTGGGAGTTGTTAGTGGGAGTGGAAAACTAGAAGTTAATAGACCTAACATTGTAATAATTGATAAGAACGAACAGTTTATCGCTAATACAATTGTTCCCTACATCCGTAGAATTGTAGGTAGAGACCCTTCAATAGCTTATGATAAAGGTACAAAAATGTGGAGAGTTGTGGTTGAGTCAATAGACTTCTGGAAGATGTTAAACGTCGAATATTTAATTCCCCTAGGTGACAAATCGGAAATATTAGTTGTTCCACGCATAATTTCGCAAGGCGCAATAAAAGTTCAAAAAGCCTACATAAAAGGATGGCTTGACGTTAAAGCTCACTTAAAGATAATTAAAAGGGGTACTCACAGCTACCCTAAGCTCATCTTTAAAACAAAAAGTAAACCAATTCGAGATTTCATCTCAAAACGCCTCAACACTTGGAACATAACTACTAAAAGTTATGCTAGAAAGAGATTTTATGAATTTCAGATAGCCGATTGTACAAATCTAATCCGCTATAAAAACATTATCGGATTTAAACATCCAGAAAGAAGGAAAAAGTTAAATCTCATCCTCCGGCATCTCTGCTAGATCCGGGCTGCCTCCTGCTGAAGCCCCGAATCCCCCGGGCTACACGCGGGCTGCAATGGCGGGGACAATGGGTTCCGACCCCGAAAGGGGAAGGAAATCCCATAAACCCCGCCGCAGTTGGGATCGAGGGCTGCAACTCGCCCTCGTGAACGTGGAATCCCTAGTAACCGCGCGTCATCATCGCGCGGTGAATACGTCCCTGCTCCTTGCACACAAGGAACCGGTGTTATGCCGGTTTCTGTGTAGACCGCCCGTCGCTCCACCCGAGTCCAGTCGGGGTGAGGTGCGGTCCCGAAAGGGGTCGTACCGAGCCTTGGCTGGGCAAGGGGGGAGAAGTCGTAACAAGGTAGCCGTAGGGGAACCTGCGGCTGGATCACCTCCTACGAAATAAGAGGGGTGGGGTCGGCTTGCTTCGTATGGGTTTGCTGGGCTTTTAGTACTTCTTTTTTGATATGGTATAACTATCTGTCTGTTTTTAATTTGATATAAAGTTATGAGTATATTCAACTAATTTGGGTGTGTTCTAAGCCCTAATAATTCGGTTGTAAGGTAACATATTTTGAACATCTAAAATGTTTACATAAAAGTAAATTTACAAAATTGTAGCATAATGGCTAGTTGGGAACTCTACATTTACTTTATTTATGTCTAAACGACATGTTTATAACCTCTTTAAACCGTAAATTTTATACGAGCAATATTAACTTTTAGTATTCTCGCGGATGAAAATATATGGCATTTATATGCAGCTCGCAAGCTTCTTGCTTGCGAGTGAAGGACTTGAGCGAGAGAATATCTCGCAATGAAGGTCGTGCATAGGCGATATGCTAGCCAGCTGGGACACCTGCTAGGTAAGTCTCCCAAGTAGGGCCCGGCACGCGTACGCCGCCCGGTGGATGGCTTGGCTCGGGCGCCGACGAAGGCCGTGGCAAGCTGCGATAAGCCCCGGTTAGGCGCACGCAGCCGTAGAACCGGGGATGGCCGAATGGGACTTCCTGCTGGAGCCTAATAAGCTCCAGCGTCCCCACATGGGGACGGGAACCCGCCGAACTGAAACATCTTAGTAGGCGGAGGAAAAGAAACCAATAGGGATCCCGGGAGTAGGGGCGACCGAAACCGGGAGAGGCCAAACCAAATCCCTAGGGGAAACCCTAGGGAGATGTGGTGTTGTAGGGCTTCGCCGCCGTCTCCCCGGGGAAGCCGAAGTGGCCTGGAAAGGCCCGCCGTAGAGGGTGATAGCCCCGTAGGCGTAACCCGGGAGGCGAATGGGCGAAGATCCCTGAGTACCGTGGGTCGGATATCCCGCGGGAAGCTGGCGGGCACCGACCGCCAAGCCTAAATACGTCCCGAGACCGATAGCGTACTACGTACCGTGAGGGAAAGCTGAAAAGTACCCCGGAAGGGGGGGGAAAAGAGCCTGAAACCGGGCGGTTACAGACGGGTGTGGCCCGGAAGGGCAGAACCTCCTCGAAGGAAACCGGGGCGACCCGGGAGTACGAGAGGAGGGGACCAGGGTCACACCGTCCGTCTAGAAACACGGGCCGGGGAGTTCATCCGAGTGGCGAGCCTAAGGGGTTCAACCCCGAAGGCGTAGGGAAACCGACAGACCCGCAGCCGGGGTAGACCTGGAAGCAACGAAAGCTTGGTTGCATCCCGCTTTTAAGCGGGGTGCTTCGCGCAGCTTAGCTGCGCACCAAGCAAGTAGTTGTTTCCGGGTTCCCGGTGAGGGGTGGGGTCTGAAAGGGCCCGGAGTCACTCGGATGAGACCAGAAACCGGGCGATCTAGGCCGGGGTAGGGTGAAGCCGGGCGAAAGCCCGGTGGAGGCCCGAAGGGGTGCTGACGTGCAATTCGCTCCCATGACCCCGGTCTAGGGGCAAAAGACCAATCTAGCCCGGTGATAGCTGGTTCCCCCCGAAGCTGGTCACAGCCAGGCCCAGCCGGAGGTAGCCGTCGGGGTAGAGCACTGATTGGGGGTAACGGGGTCGAAAGGCCTCGTCCCCCTTTCAAACTCCGAACCCGTCGGCGCCGTAGATGGCTGGAGACGGGTTCCGGTGGGTAAGCCACTGGGCCGAGAGGGGAACAACCCAGACCCGGGTTAAGGCCCCAAAGTGCCGGCTAAGTGTGAATCTTGAAGGGCGTCTCCAGCCTTAGACAGCGGGGAGGTAGGCTTAGAAGCAGCCATCCTCTAAGGAGTGCGTAACAGCTCACCCGCCGAGGCTGGAGGCCCCGAAAATGGACGGGGCTCAAGCCGGCCGCCGAGACCCGGGGGCGCAGCCGCAATGCGGCTGTGATCCGGTAGGGGGGCGTCCCGATGGGGCGGAAGCCGGGCCGTGAGGTCCGGTGGACCCGTTGGGAATGCAGATCCCGGCGGTAGTAGCAGCAAAGTCGGGTGAGAATCCCGACCGCCGAAGGGGCCAGGGTTCCTCGGCAATGCGTCGTCAGCCGAGGGTTAGTCGGTCCTAAGGCTGGGGGTAACACCTACCAGCCGAAAGGGAAACAGGTTTATATTCCTGTACCGCGGAGGTACGCTCGCGGCAACGCAAGCCCTTCTCCTGACGCCTCGGGGTAGGCCGACTGGGGTCGTCGCCCCAGCTAAGCTTCCGAAGCCCGGGGAGTACCGTAATGGTGAGAACCGGGCGAAGGAGCGAATGGCCTGCCGTTTTAGGCGGGTTCGGCCGATCCCTGGGGCCCGTGAAAAGGGAGAAGGGAAGGAGCCTCCGCGTCCGTACCGAGAACCGACACAGGTGCCCCTAGGTGAGAAGCCTCAGGCGTGTCGGGTCGAACCCGGGCTAGGGAAATCGGCAAATTAGCCCCGTAACTTCGGGAGAAGGGGTGCCTGCGGTTTTAGCGTTAAGCTGGAACCGCAGGTCGCAGTGACTAGGGGGGCCTGACTGTTTAATAAAAACATAGCTCCCCGCTAGCCCGAAAGGGTGTGTACGGGGGGTGAATCCTGGCCAGTGGCGGTCCGTGAAACCCGGGTACAACCGGGTGAAGCGCCGCTAAACGCCGGGAGTAACTGTGACTCTCTTAACGGGAGAGTCTCGCCGTTTAAAATTACGTAAAGCTTATGTAACTCTCAGGTAAATGTGTAGTTATTGAGAGGTTAGGAATGGAAAATAAATTACTAATGGGTTATGTACTTGGATTTATAGATGCGGAAGCAAGTTTCTCAGTAAGTATAAAGTTACAGAAAGGGTTAGCTTACGGAATACGTTTGGATTCAGTGTTCAGTATAACACAGCAAGAAAAAGCACCCTTGGAGATAATCAGACAAGTAATAGGAGTTGGAAGAATAATAAGAAAACCAGGACAAAGACATCTATACCTCTTAGTAATAGACAGCATGAAAGACCTACGTGAAAAACTAATCCCATTCTTAAAATAGATATGAAAATGTATTAACCGCTAAGAAAAGAAATTATGAACTATTTAGAGAAATTGTTGAAAAAATGCTAAGAAAAGAACATCGGAAACCTGAAACCCTAAAGCAACTTGTAAAAAAGGCTTATCTACTTTCAAACTTAAGTTCTAAAGCCTATAGAAAAAGGAGGCTTCAAGAAATACTCTCCATAATAGATTATTATTGTTCCAAGCGGCGGGACTCCCCGGGAGAAAGGTAGCCAAATGCCTTGCCGGATAAGTACCGGCGTGCATGAACGGATCAACGAGGTCCCCACTGTCCCGGCCCGGGGCCCGGCGAACCCACAACCCCGTGAACAGTCGGGGGACCCCCAGCGGGGAGAGAAGACCCCGTGGAGCTTTACCGCAGCCTGGTCCTGGGTTACGTTCGTGGGTGCATAGCGTAGGCGGGAGTCGTCGATCCCGGTCTCTTCGGGGACCGGGGGAGACGCCCATGGAACACCGCCCACCTATGAACGTAACCCTAACCGGGGCGAAAGCCCCGGGACACGGCCAGGTGGGCGGTTTGGCTGGGGCGGCACGCCCCCGAAAAGATATCGGGGGCGCCCAAAGGTCGGCTCAGGCGGGTCAGAACTCCGCCGTAGAGTGCAAGGGCAAAAGCCGGCCTGACTGGGCTCCGCAAAGCGAGGGGCCCAGGGGCGAAAGCCTGGCCTAGCGATCCTTCGTGTCCCCCTCGGTGGGGGCCGGAGGTGACAGAAAAGTTACCCCGGGGGTAACAGGCTCGTCGCGGGCAAGAGCCCACATCGACCCCGCGGCTTGGTACCTCGATGTCGGCTCTTCCCATCCTGGGGGTGCAGCAGCCCCCAAGGGTGGGGTTGTTCGCCCATTAAAGGGGAACGTGAGCTGGGTTTAGACCGTCGTGAGACAGGTCGGATTCTACCTGCTGGGGGTGTTGGCCGCCTGAGGGTAAGGCGCCCTCAGTACGAGAGGAACGGGGCGCCGGGGCCTCTAGTCTACCGGTTGTCCGACAGGGCACTGCCGGGCAGCCACGCCCCAACCGATAAGGGCTGAAAGCATCTAAGCCCGAAACGGGACCCGAAAAGAGGCGGCCATTCTCCAGCCGTAGGGGCTTGTCTCCCCCGCTCGGGGCGGGCGACCGCAACGAGTGGCTGGAGACGAGGGCTCCCGTAGAAGACGGGGTTGATGGGCCCGGGGTGTAAGCCGGAAGGCTTCGGCCGACCGGTTCAGCCTGCGGGTCCCAATCGCCCGAGCGTGCCGGGTCTGAAAAGGGGACTTACCTAGGTGAAATCTCGGCTGGCTGGCATACCGCCTATGTGCGGCCTCAATGTTTAACTTTTGGTTGTTAGGTAAACGAAGATTAAATATAGGTATTTCATCATGTTTTATTTGGAGCCGGGAGGGGCAGAGCGGCTGTCGGTGTCTCGGGTTGTTCCCGAGGTGCTGAGGAAGGTCCCCCCTCCCTCGGAGTTGCGGCGTGGTGTAAACCACAAGCCGAGAGGCTTGCTCCGGGAACAGAAACGACACGTCCACACGTGCAGATGACGATGAGGCGGTGAGAGCCGCCAATTTGGTGGCTCGAGAAGGATCCCGGTGACGGGGTCCGAGTTAACCCGTTGAGGAGCCGTGTGGGATCGTTGAAACGGCCCGGCGCCGCGGAGCAAGCCCAAATAGGCCGGGAGGTTTGCTCCGAGCCGGATGACCGGCGGGTTGGGCGCTTAGTTTAATGCCGCTTGGGCGCTTCCCGGTGACGGGGTGCTGAAACAAAAGGGGGCCTACTCGCCCCACCCGGCTCCGATTTGTCTTGTTAAAATTGTACTACGCAGCATGTTTCGTGATGTTTTAGTTTGTATTTTTGTTTTGTGAGTTGCTTTTGTGTTTGGTGTGTTGGTGTTGTTAGTTTGTTTGCTCCTGCTTTTACTGCTAATATTTGTGCTTTTGTTTTTTGTTTGCCTCCTGGTATCATGCATCCGAGGGCTATTGGTGTTTTTGGGAAAAGTATTCGTGTTATGGCTGTTATTGCTGCTATTGTTTGTGGTGTTGGTGGCTGTACGTTTTGTATGGGGGTTTTTGGTGTTGGTTTTAGGGCGATGAGAACTATTGTTGAAGGCTTTATTGTTGATATTATTTTTAGTGCATTTAATTCGTGCTTTATTTT
>Ga0190307_1000336_pt1 | contig 14039 bp, 17 predicted proteins | sample 48700745_MG_FD_161653 | JGI IMG/M metagenome (GOLD analysis project Ga0190307, IMG submission 161653) | Hydrothermal vent sediment bacterial communities from Southern Trench, Guaymas Basin, Mexico - 4870-07-4-5_MG | ecosystem: Environmental > Aquatic > Marine > Hydrothermal vents > Sediment ... | reverse complement strand
ATTTCGAAAATAGAAATGATGAGAACAAAAATATTTAAATTAGTGAAGGAAAAATACTACATATGAAGGAAAAATACTACAACGAGAAACAGCTCCGAATACTTTCCCTCTACGCAACCGATTATACCGCAAAGTTTCATTTAAGAAGGATCGCCAGAGCTATAAAGGCGGATACAAAGACAACTTCAATTAATCTGAAAAAGCTGGAGGATTCGGGCATAATTATTTCGGAAAAAACAGGGAAGCATAAAGAGTTTATGCTTAATTTTAGCAATTCCTTCACGCGCTATTTTCTGATTATGGCGGAAATATACAGAAACATAGAGTTTTTGAGGAAAAATTTCAGAATCCGAAAAATTTTTGAAATGATAGAAAATAAAGCAGAGGTTATCATACTGTTCGGAAGTTATGCCAAGGGTTCGGCAACCGAGGAAAGCGACTTGGATGTGTTGATAATAGATGGTGATTTGGATTCAAAAACCGCGGAAAAAATAGAGAATCTCTACGGAATAAAACTCTCTCCGATTTCTCTCACCAAGAAAGAGTTCACTCGTATGCAAAAAAATAAAGAAGTATTTTTTAAGGAAATATTAGCTGCGCATATAATTCTGAAAGGTTTTGAATTTTTTGTAGAAACCACGCGGAGGAATTATTATGGATTGTAGAAAGTTAAAATGGTGCTTTAGGCAAAAGAAGGGTATAAAGCTCGTTAAGCCATCTGATAATCTCTGCGAAGCTTATTTGCAGAAAGCAAAAGAAGCGGTTTGTGGCAGTTTCTGGGGTGCGGGGTGGTTGGGTCTCGCACTTTAGAAGCAACCGTAGTTAATGCTAATGCTGGATTGGTTTCTTGGGCCGTTTCTGCAAGCTATTACGCGAAGTACTTTTCTGTCTACGCGCTCTTGTCCAAAATAGGAATTAAATCGGAAATTCACGACTGCACTATCGAGGTGTTTAAGTTTTTGTTCTGCGAAAGAGTTGAAAAAGGACTGATTAACGATTTAAAGCGTTCCAAAGAGGAAAGAATAGAAACACAATACTATCTCAGGAAAGAAAGCATAGATATGAGAAAATTGATAGAGAACACGCGAAATTTCGTTATGAAAATTGAAGAATTGATAAGTCAAATAAGAAGAGAAGAAGTAGAAAAGCTAAGGAAAAAGATTTTAACCGTAATAGAAAGTTAAGAGGTTACTCACCTAGCGCTTTGCGCCATCATCCGCTTCTGCGATTAACTCAAATGCAAACAGGATAAATTCTGGCTAAAGCCTTTCAAGCTGTTGGTTTTCGCATAATTATTATGAATAGCAAGTAGCAGTCGGCGAAAGTCGTTCCAGACACGGCACGCACAGCTGCGGAATGAGAAGCGCCGCTTCATCTCTTCACAGGCATCTCTCTACCATTATCGATTTTCCGCACCAGATTTCTTCACAGTTCGCTTTCCCAACCTACTCTGCTCTCCACGTATGTCCGCATTTCACGCATTTGAAAAAGTTTATCAGCGTTTCCTCGTCGGTTTGCTGAACCCACCACCACGCTTTTTTGTACCCGCAGTTGGGGCAGTGGGCCGTTGTTTTGGGAAGCAGGGTTGCATCGCGCTGTTCCACCACGGGAATAGATACCTTGCTATTAATCTCTGTAAACTTCATGCGATGGATAGAGTTTTGCCTTCTCGACCCGCACACAGGGCATTTTAAATACCTCTTGTTCTCTGTCGGAAGCATCACGCTGCCGCATTTTCTACAAAATTCCATTTACACCACCTCTTTTTTATCCAAAGCGAGATTTTACCAAAGCAAAAAATCATCAAAGCAGGGTGAACGCAGGAGCACAAAACCATGAAATTACGGTCATCCCCAAAAAATGAGGAATCATCCCGAATCAGTATTTGATCGTCTTTCCGAGTATCGTAACTACTACATAGCCAGCACTAAACCACGGATGAGAACAAGTCAAATTCCTCGCGTGCTGGCGTAAACGCATAACTATGCTTCGTGCTTGTATTTATATATCTTATCGCAGCGAATAGGAATTTTTTACAGTATCGTGAAAAATGTGTGAAAATTTTTTAAAGTTATCTTCTGATAAGTTAAAAGTGGTAGAAAAAATTTTCAGTGACAGGTATGATAACAGAAAAAGATAGAAAAATACTGGAAATAATAAGAAGCAGAAAGGCAACAACCAAGGAAATAAGTTTGCTTACCGGTATACCTATAACTACGGTGCATAATCGGATAAAAAAGATGGAAAGAGAAGGCGTAATAAAGGGTTACAGAGCGATTATCGATAACAAAAAAATAGGAAACGAGATAGAGGTGATAATTGGCCTAGAATTCGCGCGGGGTAAAGATGGCCTCGAAAAAATATCGAGGATTCCCAACGTTGAAGAGTGCTACAAGGTTTCCGGCTCTTTTGATGCTATAGTAAAGGCGGCGTTCCGCAACATAGAAGAGCTAAATCAGTTTCTTGACGAACTCAAAAAGATAAACGTCGAAAGAACGGTAACGCATATTGTATTGAAAAGAGTAAAGTAAAAATTCAAAGAAAAATCCACTTATACTATTCCCAATTTCATCGCGATATCAGCGGCGCTGTGCTTCGGCGACAGTTTTATGTACGCTTTTTTATAATTTTTTGATGTTACGGCAACGTTCACCCTCTCCACCTTCACACCGAACGCCTGTTCGAACGCACGCTTTATCTCGCTTTTGTTAGCTTTTCTGTTCACAACAAATACTACGGTATTCTCCCTTTCTATGAGTCTCGTGCTCTTTTCGCTCGTGTGTGGAAACAGCAAAATCTTCCACGGGTCGAACTCGCTCATTTCCAACACCCCGAATTGAATACCATTAGTTCGCTTTCCCTAAGAGTTTTCCTCATCGATTCTATCTGCCTTATCCCTCTTTTCAAAGCGATTCCGCAGAACATCTCCCTGTAAACCTGCTTAACCTTTCCGCCCGCGCTTTCTATGAATTTACTTATTTCCTTGTTGAGTTTTTCACCGTGGGAATCGAAGTCCGTTAATACCGCTATCCTTTTTCCCCTTAAATCGCGATGCTTTATTTCGTGTGCTGTTATAATCTCTTTACTTATTCCCATTCTCCGTAGCGTTATTAAATCGCGTCTGCCCTCGACCACGATCGCATCGACGCTTTTATTCAATTTATCCGTTAATTTCACCATTTCCTCATACACGTTAATATACCTTTGCCTCTCGCCTCTTACCCTAAATGTCTGCCGCCAACGCTTTATTCGCTTCACATCCATCACCTAACCTTTAAGCAGCGTTGCCAATTTTTTCAAAGCAGGCACGGTAATCACCAGAAGCCTGCCGGGATGCGCTCCGGGCGCGAGCAGTTCAACGTTAAGGTTATCAGCGGTTGTAACATCCACGCCGGGTAAATTACGGCACGCCTTCATACAGTCGCATTCCTTTGAAAAAACGATGAGCATCGTGCGCTTCTTTCTGTACTTTCGCGACCTCATCTTTCCTTTGCCGGCGCGAACTTTCTTTTTCTTACCTCTTTCCAGCTCCTTTTCCAATCCCAGTTTAACGAAGATTTTTTCAACATCCTTCGTTTTTTTCAGACGCTCGAAATCCTCGCTGAGAACTATGGGTACCTCGCCCTCGAAGCGGTGTCCGCGCTTCTTAACCATCGCTGCATTAGCGCACGCGGCGAGCGCGGATTTAATCGCAAGCAGATATTCGCGAGCGTTTATCTTCTGTTCCCATTTTTTCTCGACTTTCGGCGGATGCGCCCTTCTGCCCTTTACAGCCTGCGGCGCGAAACGCGCAACCCACAGCAGATATCCCGCGCTCCTGCCGTGTATTCTGGGCAATCTCGCCATCTCGCGACCCATCATAGTGAATCTTCTGTTTCTCCTTCCGTGATAGTGCGCGCTCGTTCTTTTTCCGGCAAGCTTATCCGTGCCGTAGGGCTGCCGCTTCCACGAGCGCTCCGCGAGAAACGCGCGTTTTATCACGTCTTCTCTTACGTCCGTGCTGAATATTTCCGGCAGTTCGACATCTCCTATTTTTTCTCCCTCCGCACTGTATACTTTAACTTTCATCTCACATCACCAATCTTTTTACCTCCACAGGCGAATATTTCTCCCCTCTTCTCGATGCGGTAATAAAAATCAATCTTTTTTTCGGTCCCGGAACAGAACCCTCGATGAGCGCCGCCTCACCACCTTTTATTATGCCGTAGTTGCACCACCCTCCCTTCGGATTCATCTCGCTCCCCGGCTTTATCGCTATCAATCGCTTGTTGTATTCCGTTCTCTGATGAAATCCTAACTGCCCTGGCATAGGAACCTGCCACATCACGCGGCGGGGCGTGGTGGGACCTACGCTACCCGTGTGGCGCATCGTTTTCTTTTCCTTCCTTCCCTTTATTTTAACACCGAAGCGCTGAACCACGCCTGCAAAACCCTTACCCTTGGTTATCGCCGTTACGTCGTAGAACTTACCTTCCTGAAGCACATCGCTTGCCTTTATCTCCTTGCCCAACACGTTCTTCGCATAGTTCCACTGTTCTTCCACGCTACCTCCTATGGTGATTTCAAATACTTCCGGCTTTATTTTGTGCATGCCAGCAACCTGCGGCTGCGTACATACTATTAAGCGAATTTCCCGCACCTCTTCTTTGTGAGATTCGTAATCGAAGCGTTTGGTTTCTTTATATTTACCCAATTTCCTTTCGAGTGCCTTTCGAACCTTTTCGGAAACTTCGGCCCATATCTCACCGAGCGTTTTTAAGTCTCCTTTCTCATCCCGCGTATAGAATCTTATGCCGCATACCAATAAAGGCGCGCACGCGATAACGGTAGCCGGCTTCACCACGGTTTTTTCGCCCTCCTTCATCTGAACCTGAACCATTCCCGCCTTGTATCCGGCAAAGCCCAAGGGAATAGCTTTATCGCCGCTTTTCCATTTTATTCTGGGGTAGATTCGTCTGGCGCGCTTTCTCGGATAGAACTGCAAACTTCCCCTTCTCGGCTTACCGCTTCTCGGCATAGCACACCACTTTTGGTTTTAATTACCTATAACGTAATTCTTTGAAAATTTAAAAAGATAGACAAGCGTGGGATGTTTCCAAAATTTTCATCGAGAGTTTGTTGCATCGCAACCTACACCCACGATTTCAGCATCTCCTCCTCGATGGGATGAAGTTTGCCCGGCACTATCAGAACGCACGGAGAGCAATCGATTGTTTTTAATTTTAACAGCTCGCGAACCGTGCGGTATACGATTATCTGTTCTTCGCTCCCCAATTTGCAGCACACCACGAGTTTATCTTCCTCGGTTAGCACGCCTCTTTTCTGCTCTCTCTCGATTTCCAGCAGGGTTTCTATCCCTTTTTTTGCGGAGATTCCCACATCGAGCAACACCAGGGTATGAAGCCCAGATTTTTTGTTCTGCGCGATGATTTGATACGGCGATGCAACCTTAAAGCTCGGTAGCGTGGTGGTTCTGCCGAACTTGTATATCTGCAATCCGGCTTCGCACACAGCGGTGTATATCGATGAGCCGTGAATCACCCGCGTGGGTATACCTCTTTTCCTCGCGTCCAGAATCAGAGTTATGTGCGTTGTCGCGGTTAGAGCATCGCCGCCCACGAGCACAGCGACGTTCTCGCGCTCCGCAAGGTCGAGGACACGGAAACTTTTTTCTTCCAGGTCCGCTCTTTGAAGCGCTGTTACCTCTTTTCCGATGAAATCCTCGAGTTCCCTTATCTCAAAGTTTATCTCGGTGGTGTAGGTATCTATGAAGACATGCTCGCATTTTTTCAGCGCTTCCAACGCTCTAAGCGAGAGGTCTTTATAGTCGTACAATCCCAGCGAAATCAAGTATAGCACGGGAAACACCGTACACCAAATACCTGCCGCAATCGTGCATCCCAGAGAGATACCGCATTTAATTTGTCTACAATTAGTAGGGAGTGACCTCCTCCCCTCGCTATCGCAAGGGGCTTCCACCGGAAGCCGTTAGGGAGGTTGGGGAGTGTGTAGCACAAAGCTACGCTCCCCTTCGGGCTGGGTCACCGCAGCCCCTACCCAGAGCATATAGCCCTGGGCTCGTTTCAATATATTTTTAGCTCCGTTCACATCTGCATTAATTCGGTATCCGCAATCTTCGCAGATGAAAACTCCTTGAGAAGGTCTTTTTGTGTTTATCGACCCACATTTAGAACACTGCTTAGATGTGTTAAATTCTGGAACTTCTATTACTGTAATTCCTTTCTCAAGAGCTTTATACTTGATATATTCCTTCAAGTGGTAGAAAGGCATCGAATTAATTTTCCTGTTGACCTTTCTTCCCTTATTATCGTTCCTGACCCCGTTTAGGTTACCTATGGCAATTATTGCATTGTGCTTTTCTGCCCCATCAACGATTTCCCTTGCTATCTTGTGCAACTCATTGTTCACAATTCTCTTTTCCTTGTTTCCAATCTTCTTTATAGCTCTAAGTTTCTTTTCCTTTCCAAGTTTCCTTCTAAACCAGAAATACTTACCCCTAACTTCTCTGATTCTTTTTCCGTAGAACTCTGGCTTGTTGCGGTGGAGTGCCACCGACACTCCAACCCATCTCGCACCTATGTCTATCGCTATAATAGATGAGTATTTCTTTCTGAGTTCAACTTTCCTCTTAACTGTGATATGGAGGTAGAACTCGCCATTCTTTTTAATGAGTTTAGAGCCACAAATCTCCCACTCCTCGAAGTTGAATGGCTGATGAGCTAAAGCAACCTTAATACCACCTCTAACTCCACAAATGGGTATGCGAGCCCAATACTTAGCAAGTTTGTTATCCGTTTTTTGAATATCCATCAAGTCTTTTCTTATGACAAGTGGATACTCTTTTTTAGGATCAATCTTCCGATAAGTTCTCTTCCCTTGCTGTTTCGTTGCAGAATAAACTCCCCTGTCTTCTCCAGTCTTCAAGAAGTGTTGGAAGTTGTCATATTCTCGATTAAGCAACTCTAACTTTCGCTTCGTTAGACCTATGAGCTTACACTTGATTGTCTTTGTTATTTCCATAATTCTTTATACAAGTTTAAAAGTATAAAAACTTTCCCACCCACCTCCCCTAATTCATCTCCGCCCTTACGGACGGTGCCTTCTTAGCGACTGAAAGGTAAAAAATAATAAAAAAGAAAATGCTATTCATAGGTGTAAACCTTTACGCCGTTGGTTTTCACATTCTCTTCTATCTTCATACCGCCGACGAGTTTTATTTTTCTTGCAAGCGCCAAATCTATTATTTGCTGAGTAATTTTGCTGTCCACCAACAATCCATAAGCCTGCGGAAACTCTGCTATCGCGATGGAAACCTCGCTTAACGGAATCTTTGCGAGTATCTTACAGTTTTTATCCAGAATGTATGCGGCGCGCGTTCCTATAAGGTGCTCTAAATACTTTCTTATCGTCTTCACATCGCTCTCCGGAGCTCTCTCCCTGTTTCTGACGAATTTCGTTACCGGCTCCTGCGCGCTGGTCAGTTCGCGTTTGATTTGGTCCGCGGGCACTCTTTCCCTGAGCGATTTGTAAATTTCCTTTTTCGAAAGCTCCTCCACCTCCTTACCTTCTGGGGCGCGGGCAACGTAATCTATCTCGGCGATATCCAGCAGTTTCTTAAGGATAAGGTCTCCTCCCCTGTCGCCGTCGAGAAACGCCGTCGTAACCTTTTCCTTCGAAAGTTTTATTATGGTTTTGGGTATGTTGGTTCCCTCTATCGCTATAACGTTTTTTATCCCGCATCTCAGAAGGTTTATTACGTCGGCTCTTCCTTCCACGATTATGATTTCGTCGTAGTTCTCTATGTTCGGACCGCAGCTCAATCCTTCGTAACTCGATATTTCATACGTTCTCACAGCCTCCTTTATCATTTCGCTCAGTTCGTGCGCGTCTTCACCGCTCGTCTCGAGCATCTGCCGAAGTATTTCCTTCGCTCTTTCCACGATGTAGCGCCTTTTCTGCGTTCTTACATCTTCAACGCGCTTCACCACTATCTTTGCATCGCAGGGTCCTATCTTATCTATCGTTTCGAGGGCGCTCGCTATTATTGCGGTTTCGCTCATGTCGAGCGAACTCGGTACTATAATATCGCCCTCGCTTCTTCCGTTTCTCGTCCTTAAAATAACATCGATTCTGCCTATTCTGCCCGTGCGCTGGAGTTCGCGCAGGTCCAATTCGTCACCGAGCAATCCCTCTGTCTGACCGAAGATCGCGCCTATCACATCGGGTTTTTCTACTATACCGCTCGCCTCGAACCTTGCGTGAATCACGTATTTCACAAAACTCTGGGCTAATTTAGACATGCCTACCACCTACCTTTTATTGACAAGACCCGGGACTGAACAGAGTCAGAAATAGCATTCTGCACGCTACCGCTTCACGGTTCACTTACAGGACGAATGAAGCGAATGAATATCATTTGCATGCTATTCCCGACTCTGTTTATTGAATATGAACGTTATCCCGAGCCTTGATATTAAATAGTTGGCAGAATAAATTTAAAAGTTTTTTCAGACGGAAATTATATAGGGGAAAATGGGTATCGAAAATTCGCTGCGCGGTTTGGAGCACGAACTCTTTGAGGAATGCTATGCTTCCTTAGGCAGGTTTATGTTCGGCAGGAAGAAGGAAGCGAAACACGAGTTGCCGCGGGTGTACGAAACCGATTCCGGAGATAGGGTGTTGATAGAGAACTATTCCGATGTGGTGAAGAAGTATCTCTCGCCCGTAATAGGGAAGATAAAGGGTTATTTCAGCAGGGTATTCGGATTCACGCCCTTGTTCAGGAACGTTAGGATTCGCATAGAAAAACTACCGAGCAGATATTTAGCGCTTATCGAAAGGGTGGGTGATAGAATCAGGATGTACATAAGACCCGTGGGAAAGGTGTTCGGATACTACGATGCACCCACGCAAACGATAGGAATAGACCCCTGCGTTTTCCCCGAACTTAACGACCCGGAAAGGGAGGTGCTGAAGAAATACGAAATGCTGCTCACGCCGGAAAGAGTTATCGGAGAGGAATTCGTTCACAACGTGCAGCACAGAGTAGGTGTTATGGATAGGTTGCGAAAGTACGCGAAAAAGGCAAGAGATTACATCGAGGGTGCCGCGGCATACGTTAGCGATAGACTCTTCGGCAGAACGAACATCTATACCCGCGAAAAACGGGAGTATGAAAAACTCGTCGAAAAATGCGGGGAAAAAAGGGCGTTTCTAGGTGGGTGCTAAAATTGTTCGTTCCCTTGGTAAAATTACGTGCATCTAAAATTTTTTCTTTTTAACGATCGCTCCAAATCCTTCAAATCGAAGCAATATACTTTTTTACCTTCAAACTCATTAATCCGCTTGCCGAAGCTTTTTGCAAAGATTGCGAAGCTCTCCTTTCTTTCTTTGTTGTACCATTGCACGTATTGAGTTTTCTCCGCAAGCTCTCTCGCTATTTTTAAAGCATTCACCTTACTTTGCCACTTACACTCTCCGAAGAGAATTTCTTTTGTTTTCTCATTTAAAGCAACAATGTCAATTTCGTAGCTGTTCTCTCCTTTCGGTTTATCCGCTACTTTACCCCATTGCCTGCCGATTTTTGTGAAAGGAAACGGTAATTTCACATGCCCTTCCAAAATGAGTTCGTACCATACTCTTTCGAAAATTTTTCCGAGATGTGCGTTAAAGTTGTTCTTAAATATTTCAATAATCTCATTTACCCTTCCCTGTTCGTAGAGAGATTCGCATCTCTTGATAAATCTGAACCAAAACATGAAAAAAATATTTTTTATCGCGTAAATTCCTTCCTTTTGTTTTTGTTTGATTAAGGGCTCAATTCTTGCTATCAAATTGTAATCCTTTCTCAATATCGCCAAATATCTGTTTGCAGCATTTACGTTATTGTCAAAAACGGAAGCAATTTCGTTCAACCTTGTTTTACCGAAAGAGATTGCTTCCAAAACGGTATAGTAGGTTTTGTATTCACCTCCGAATTCGCTCTTCAAAATTGTACTGCCCTCGTCTAAAAGAGTTCTGAAATTATTTTCGAAAAGCAATTTAATAATTTCTTTAAATGTCTTGAAAGAAGCGCTCTCTATAATTTCGTAAAACTTCGGAATTCCGCCAAACATGGAATAAATCATTACCTTCTCTTCAATATTCTTTATTCCGAGGTCTTCGAGCATTTCAAAAACGCTTTTTACAGGAAGTTCATCAAGAGTGATTTCAATGTCTCTCCTTCCGTAGAGAGCTTTCGAATACTCAGTGAATATTTTGTTAATCAATGAATAACTCGAACCAGCAAAAAAAATGCAGATGTTTTTGTTTTCTCTTTTGAACTTATCAATAAGTTTTTGAAGGTCAGAATAAACGGATTTATCCATATAGTAGAAATTCTGGAATTCATCAAAAAATACGAACTCGTATTTTTCGAACAGATAAACTAAAAAGTCTCTCAATTTCCTGAATAACGGAATTTTCAAATCTTCGCTTATCTCTTCGAGAAAGATACTCGTACTCTTATCTTTCGGCACAAAAACGTATGCGTATCCATTCTTCAAAACTTCTAAAATAGTTCTTGTTTTTCCGATCCTTCTCAAACCCTTCACAACAACAATTCTCGTGCCTTTTCCCTCTATAATTTTTCTAAGAAGCTCTATTTCCCTTTCTCGGTTATAAAATCTCATTTTTCATCCCCAAATATATACATAATAAGTATAATACATAAGAAGTATATAAAACTTACGTAATTCTCCTAATCTTCCTTTTCATCTTTTCGAAAAGTGTGAGAATCGTTCTTTTCAAAATAGGCATAAGGGTGTCGACGCCGAAACTCTGTTTTATTATTCTCACTATCAAGATAATTAAACCAGGAAAAAGTGTGCCGAATTAAGCAGAATCGAAACTAGGGGATAACCACATCCGGTTTCGATTTTAATGTATCCTCATACGGGCGTTGGAAAGAACCCAACGAAAGGAATAACACGAGTCATTTTTATAGTTTAGCGCGAATGAAATTTAGTTGGTGTCGGGAATGGTTGAAAAAAGCAGGGTGATGAACTCGCTCAAAAAAGTGATAGACCCGGAAACGGGCATAGATATAGTTTCGATGGGTTTGATCAAGAGCATCGAAATCGATGCCGGCCGCGTGAGAATAGAGTTTTCACCCACCACGCCGTTTTGCCCGCTTGTAGGGTACATCACGGAAAGAATAAAGGAAGCGGTAAAAACGGAAGGTGCGAAGGAGGTTGAAGTTGAGGTAGTGCTTTAAATGTCGCTGCTGAGATTTTTGGGAGGTGTGGGCGAAGTAGGTAAAAGCGCCGTACTTTTCGATACGGGTAAAACTAAAATACTTCTCGATTACGGTGTTAAACTGCAACCAGAGCCGCCGACGTATCCGCCGAGCGTAAGTAACGTGGAAGCCGTGATACCCACGCACGCGCATTTAGACCATAGCGGTGCTGTTCCGATACTATTCTCAAAAGGGATGCCGAGCGTTGTCGCAACAAAACCGACGCTCGACATGATGGACCTTTTAATTCGCGATTTTATGAAGGTGGCGAGAAAAAAAGGGTACAGCACCCCATTCGATAAGAACGATTTTAAACGCGCGCAGCGGAACTATCACATCGTTGATTACGGAAGGGAGTTTTTCATTCACGATGTAAGGGTGAAGCTTTGCGACGCCGGACACATACCGGGTTCTGCCTGCGTTCTGCTGGAGCATCAGGGCAAAACTATTTTCTACACCGGCGATATAAAACTCAAGAATCAGTTGCTGCTCAACGGTTGCGAACTACCTAAGGAAAAGATAGATGTTCTGATAATAGAATCGACCTATGCGGACCGCTCCCATCCGGAGAGAAGCGCCGAAGAAAGAAATCTCAAGGAAGAGATAGACCACACTATAAATCAGGAAGAGATAGTGCTCGTCCCCAGCTTTGCGGTTGCGAGAGCCCAGGAAATGATGCTCATGCTGAAGGATTACCTGAACTATCTCGTGCTCGACGGCATGGCGAAGGACGCAACGGAAATTCTGCTGAGGAATCCTCGCTACGTAAAAAAATACGATGAACTGAAAAAACTCTACGGTAGAATAAGAAAGATAAGAAATAATGCGGAAAGGAAAAAGGTCCTGCGAAAACCGTGCGTTATAATTTCTACGGGAGGTATGCTCAACGGAGGACCGGCGGTATTTTATTTGAAAAAGATAAGAAACAGACGCGAATCCCTTCTGGCGTTCGTCGGCTTTCAGGTAGAAGGTACTGCTGGTAAGAGCGTGTTAGACACGGGGATTTACAGGAGCGAGGAGCAGGAGTTCGAGGTTAACTGCAGGATAAGAAAGTTCGATTTCAGTTCGCACGCGGGCAGGGACGAACTGATCGAAATAATCAAAAGAATAAAACCGAAAAAGGTTGTATGCGTTCACGGCGATAAATGCGCGGAGTTCGCAAGGGAAATAGAAAGGGAGTTTGGAATAGAGACGATGGCGCCGAAGGAAGGAGAGGAGCTCAGGGTGTGATTACGGGAATCTCGTATTCTACGAAGCATATCGCAACCACCGCGGTGGCGTACTTTTTCTTCGGAAGAATGCTGCGCGTTATCACTTCCCTTTCCCTGATTTCGTACAGATTTTTATCGAATCTCGACAGAAACATTTCCTCGAGGCTTTTTTCGAGAATGAGCTTCGCGCTCGCTTCGTCGTCGTTCCCGCTGTATTCGGCTACAAGACCGACGATTCTCTCGCCCGTTTTCCTGCTGTGCACCCATCCTATGATTAAACCTGCGGTCGCTCTTTTACCATCGATAGAGTTGGCAACAGCCGCGATGCACTCCACGACCGAGCCGTGTTCTATCTCCTTTTTTTCAGTTCGCCGCGCATCCTTCGGAAGAATGGAGGAATAGAACATGAGATTGCAGTTTTCTATTCCAGCATCTCTGAGCGCCTGATCGAAGGAGCCCGCGTGTATCTGGATATCGCTCTCCCCTACGCCCGACGTGATAAAATATTTTGACGGAATCCTGCACGAGATTCTCATTCGAACCACTTCGCGGTTTATTAACTTATTGTTGGTGGAATGAAAAAATAAAAAATTTGCATCGCCGCCCCGGTTCTGGTTGTTTACAAAATTAGCATTATGATGGATAAGCAGGAGGAATTATCGAAAGCGCGGCGACGCGAGATTCTTCACAATCATACGAAACAACGCTCGGTAAAAGTAAGTTCGATACGGAAGCAACCCGGTTCTTTGCGAGCGTAAGGAGAACAGAGGTTAATCAATTCGAACAATTCTGCGCTCTCTGTGAGCGGAAAACGCTACGTATACTTCAAACTCTCCACTATTATTTCCAGCCCGCCCTTGTATTCGCTCACCCTTCCGGTAACGCTCACGTTAACCCCGCGCTTCAATTTTTCGACGTCCATCCTCCTTGCGACGTTCGAAAATATCACCGCTTTTATCTTCGATTTCCCGTCGGAAAGCGTAAGGAATACGTGCCCATCCTCGTGAAACCTCACGCTCTTTACAGTTCCTCGCGTTGAGATTATGCTGCCTATCATTTCCTCGTTTATCTCACCTATACCTATCGTGAGGGGCGAGGTAAAGTTGATTATAACGAACAGTCCAACCAGACCGAGAATCGAAAATATGAGGCAGAGCCTCGTGAGTGCATCGTCGCGCATCGATTTTATTACTTTCGCGAAAATTTTTCTTTTTTCTCACGGCGGCTTTTCGGCGAGTTTTTTCCAACATCGGCATCTATGAAAACGCTTCCTACTTATCTTTTGTTTTGCTTTAAATACTTTCTAACCTTTAACCCCTTAGGGTTGTTTCCATTTCGAGCATGACCGCATCGAACTTACTTTTACCGAGCGTTGTTTCGTAAAGAATTAAAGGAAAATCTCGTTTCGCCGGCGTTTCCGATAACGATTGTGGCAGTTTTCTGGGGTCTGGGGCGGTGGGTCTTTACGCTGTTTCCTCCGTTTATTCCATCATTATGCTATTTTGTAAACAACCAACCCTTTTTTTATTTTA
>Ga0190307_1000335_pt1 | contig 14064 bp, 17 predicted proteins | sample 48700745_MG_FD_161653 | JGI IMG/M metagenome (GOLD analysis project Ga0190307, IMG submission 161653) | Hydrothermal vent sediment bacterial communities from Southern Trench, Guaymas Basin, Mexico - 4870-07-4-5_MG | ecosystem: Environmental > Aquatic > Marine > Hydrothermal vents > Sediment ... | reverse complement strand
CCAGGAGGAAGCCAGTTATCATATTCGTGAAGTGCATATTTTTCAATTATTTTAGTATCTTTCTCTGAAATGAGAAGCTTGTCTTGTGCTTTCTTTGTTGCTTTTTCTTTTAGAGCTTCCGCTTCCTTTACGACACAATTATGCAGAACTATATTGGGAACAAAGAAGGAATGCTCGTCTTTAATTTGGAAATCATAGAGATAACCTCTATAATTAGTAGTTTTTTCTTTCTTTAAGAAGTTATGTGATGGATGGACTGTTTGCCTAATTATGGTGAAAGAATCTTTATGCGAAGTTCTTGTATAAAATACAGCTGGCTTCTCGCCTCTCGCCATCAAAATGAGATAAAGACGACCCGCAAGGTCTGGAGAGGAGGTGAATACCATACGAGAGTTTGTTGATTTACCATCGCCTTCGTGTAATCCTGCCCAGAACGCATCAAACAGATTTTGCGGTAGGTTAGCTAACCACAACGGAACCGTTTTATTATATCGACACGAACTTTCGGACGGTATTGGATGATTAATTGTAAAGTAATCATGTAAAAACTCTGCTAAGCCTTTCCAAGAAGTTGATAAGACCCAGGAATCGCTATTCTCTTTTTTCCGTAACCTAAATCGGTTTAACAGATTATATTTCTCAAGTATTGTTTTATTCTTTTGAACAAGAGTTATTTGGTAGCTTCGGTGATATACATCTCCGACTGACCCTTCAGCTACCCAAAATCCTAACCATCTGAAAAACTCTTCATCAAAATGAAGAACCTCTGCATCTGAATCATCTATGCAATAGTGTCTATTATATGTATAAAGCTTTCGTGGATGATATGTGCTCTCCAATATTACACGCTTAAGCTGATATGGATATTCCACCTTCCCGATTGGTTTCCATTTAAGATTCGAATCTAAACATGGATGGTCGGATGTTACTATAAATGAAAATCCAAGCGGGCTCTTCACTTTCAGTATCTCCTCACCTATATTCGGCTTTCGTTTTGAAATTGCTTCCACACGATGAAAACGCCCGTCACCAGCTAAAACTAAGTCGCCCACTTTGATGTAAGCAGCTTTCCTAAAACCGTTTGGCGTAAGAAGATAAGTGCTTCCTCCTACGCATAAGCTCTTCTGAACATTACCAGTTTTAGGGTCTCTCTTTCCAAGATTATATCTCTCGTATGCTTCCATAGAATCATCCAAAATCACCCATTCCACAGGCTTTGAGAGGCCCTGGAACCACATACGGAAATCTTGATGAAGCGAATGCCCCACAATTATCTCCGAAAATGATTTCCTGCCTTTATCATACGCTTCTTTATCCTCTGGCAAAATGCCACGAATATGCCATTGTATAAAGGCAAGCTTGCCAGGTTTGAAATCAGCGTAATACTCGGGAGGCAGAGGTCTTCCTTTATATTGTTCTGCGAGTTTTTTCCATTCTTCCTTCGTGAGCTTCTTCGGTGCCTTGAATGACAGAATATCTAATGGAATTTCTGCTTCTCGTCCATCCTCTAAAAATCTCACTCTGACTATGGACATCTCGCATCAAATTTCAAACTCAGCGGAAACTCCGCCATTTCCTTAAATCTCAATTCTGGTGAGAGATATAGAATATGGATTTTCCTTACGCCATTCATGGAACGGCGGGCTCTCCTTCTTTCGTTCAGAGATTTTGAAGGTCTATTGACAAGCAAAATAAAGCTCCCAAGACATATAATATTTGGGAGCACTCTTTTCAAATTCAGAACCTCGTAAAATCGCATATTCGCTAAGCTCAAATCTAATCCTTCACTCCCAGAATTTCTACTGGACGCTCACCGAGAAAAGCGACGGGTGGTAGGAGTGATTCCTCAACTATATAATCAGCAGCATCTAAAAGGAAATTCTGAACTCCCCGAGGCACCTTCATTTTCTTGGGCCTTGCGAACGGCATGAATTGAACAACTGGATATGCATAGACCGGGAAGGCCCATTTCCATTTTTTAAATTCTTCTTCAGTTACTTTATGTAGCGGCTGGAGATTAAGAAATTCTGTTTTTGTATTGATTTTTATTGGTCTCCCAATCATCGCATATCCGTATGCTTTATCATGGTCAAAAATCAAGAATACTTCCCCACCAATATTATATTTCCTATCTTTCAATACAAGAACCTTCTTGCCTGCATAAATCAATTCAGCGTGAGGAGCTGGCAAATACAAACCTCTGCCCTTGAATTTCTTTTCTTTAATGCTTTCCTGATGCCATCTCATTAATTCCTCAATGGGCACCCGCTTCGGCTCAAGCAGAGAGAGCCTATTAAAGACATCAAGTGAATCAGAAACATTCTTTTCTGGAATGGGCTCCATAGCTCTGTTAATGTATCCTCTGAAGAGTGGAGCCTCGGGATGAGCTTCATTTTCATATCTAATCACTTCCTCACTTGCAACACGAAGGACATCTCCAACATCAAGCTTAATCTTTGTATTATCGGATTTGCCATAATAAATGAAGTATCTGACCTTAGCTTTCTTTTTTAGCAGATTACGGATGTTGGTAACGCCAGTGATTAGCTTTCCTTTTTCGTCCAGCGCTACTACCCATTTCTTAAGCTTCTTGTCATCAAGAAGCTTAGCTGCATATTCAGGAGTTATATCTATGCCGAGATAATAATTAAATACGGAGGTGGTTCCTTTTACAGTGTGCTTGCCAAGAACAACAACATCGGCCTCAGAGAAGCGCTTGGTCTTACTCCATGCTGGGTTTTGTTGTTTTGCTCTCGTATCTTCCTGCCATAATTTTATCATTACGCCTTCGGCGCCCTTCTGAATATATTTGCCTTTGAACTTAACTGCCTTATCATTTATTATTAAATTCCATGCTTGACGAACTTCTTTCGGAGAATTACAGATGTAAGCAAAGCCACCTGGCTCAATTTTTTCAGATACACGCTCTATGATTATATGAGCAGAGAGGGGGATTTCCTTTAGGATTTTCATCCGCTCTGAGAGAGGCTTATGCTCGACTTCTTTGCCTTTGAAATACATAATATCAAATACCGCAGCATATACATAATCAATAAAATTCTCTGCGGGCTCCTTGGTTCGTAAGACACTATTCGTTACAGTGCGGTGCAGAACTTCAGGAAAATCCATAGTAATGAGCTCTGCATCACAGATTGTATTATCCGGCCAATAAGCTTCAATTTCCTTAATGATTTCGGGAACTCTATCGGTTACATCAGGAGAGCGCTCTTTCAAATCTTCTGGATCAACCCAAGCAAACCCTTTACCGTTAATCTTTCCTATTGTGAGCCTCAAGCCGTCCCACTTGGGATCAACAAGGAGTGTTTTCTTATCCCAGCCGAGATGAGCTAAATCACTCTCAATAATATCTATTTCAAAACGATATTTCGGCTTAACATCAGAATACCAGCCTGGCTTAAGAAATGATTTTGTTTTAATGATTGACTTGCGCTCCTTATCCCATTCTTTTGCTTCCTCAAGAGTTGCAGGCGGTTTAGTCTGCATATATTCCTCAGCCTCTTTATATAATTGCCAGAAACTTGACTTCGCAGCCTTATCAGGATCTCTCCTGTAATATTCCTTATATATTTTCTTATATTTGCCGAATGGAGGTATCCAAGGAAATTTGCATCTTGAACGAAGAGTATCTATTATTTTAGCAAAATACTTTTTAACATCTGTAAGTGTCCAATCACCCCATTTCTTTCCCTTCTTTAAGCGAGGATAAGCAGACGCTCCCAGATAGTAGAGGTCAGCAATTAGCTCTTTCCATCGTGTTGTCGGATGCGAGAGATCATAGTCTATTCCCGAACTTCTAAACTCTTCTAAATGCAATAATTTTCTAATAGAGGGCTGAAGTGGGCAGCTGAGAGATTTGCCTTTTATAATCTCAAATGGCTTCCCATCTCTCCCTATCTCAAACACCATGCTTTTCTTTGCCCAGATTATAGGAATGTCAGGAAAGATTTGCTTAAGCTCTTTGAGGACAGTAGATTTATGAGCAACTAAATCCTTTCTGAAATTCGTTAGCGTGAGTGAAAGAATGCCTTTTTCTGGAGGCTGAAGAACTCGCTTTATTTGCTCCTTAAAATCCTTAAAAGAAATTTTATGATTAGGCTTCTCATAAGAGCCTATACCAACTATTATGTGTTTTGGTGGATAGCCGAATGCTTTGATAAGTGCTTGTGAAATATAAGGTGGAAGCTCTGGGACAATACAAACTTTAAATTGAGGAAGCATCACACCAGCTGCTGGCTGGCGAGGAGCGACAGGAGCCTTCAGGACATGTAATCGCAATCCGTCTATCTTTATAGGCTTTGTAAATGGAATTAAATATTTACCAATTTCCTCATGCTTCAATGCCTCACAAATTGCTCCCTCAGCATAAAGAGGAATTCCTTTATCAACATACCATTTCCACGCAATCCAATCATCCTTATCGTAATCACAAACTATTGCATGAGTTGCTTTCTCATAAGCCTTACAAGGAGACAGAACAATATGATTATCTCCATGATGAATTACTATTTGATTATGACCAGGCGCCTGAGCTTTAACACCAACGAACTCAATCTGGATTGTATCCATTTCTCATCATCCAACCTTCCATTCTTTCAATACGACCAGTCAATATTGCCTGTTCTTGCGAAAGTTGCTGAATTGAAGCAATCCCCTCAGTTTTTTTCTCTAATTTCTCAACTCGCCTATCTAAACTCTCGAGCCGAGTAAGGATATGAGCAGTGTGATTAGATAGCTCAAACAATTTTTTCAATATATAAAGCAAAAACGGCATAAGAATTCCAACTATGCCAATTCCTATTTGAAAAGCTTCACTCGGCATTTCCTGCATGCAGGTCTATCAACAAGCGCAGCTCCTGTTATTTTCATTCGCAATACCTTATTTAAATACCTGCCTCTTTCTTCCAAAGTTTCTAATTCTAATGAAATTCCATTAATGCCCTCGCTCTTAATAAGCCTGAGCACTTTTTCTTTTTTCTGAGGCAGGATTTTAAGCTTTGCGAAAAGAGCTTTCTTATAGGGATTATACTTAAATTCACACAGATGACCCAAACGCTCACGATGGTCATGAAAGAGAAACAGAGGCACACAACCTTTGGGAACGGATTTCCTCAATACATCAGCGGGTATTTGAAATCCTCTATCGTAAGCGGTAGAATCCCAAATCGGAACATTAGCCTGCAATACCATTACTGGAATATCAAGATTTGACTTACGGAAGGACTGGAGCTCGGCAAAAATAAATCCATGAAAGATGCTTCTCTTAGGCATCTCACTTCCCGCTGTATGCTAGTGGCATTTGCCACTCCTTAATTCTAAATCTATATGGAGTTTCCTGAAGAATTTGAGAATTTATAGCATGTTCAAGTGTTCGCTGGAGATATGCAATCGGGCCTGCAAAAAAAACATTAGCTCTAATTCGTGCAGTTGCATGCGTAACTCCCTTTTCGGCGGCTCCCATTATTTCAATTGGTGTTTGAGCACCCAAAGAAATCAAAGACAGCATAAATGAAAGATAGCTATCTATGTTTGGGACGCCTTTTATATCAATTGTGCTTATATCAATCATATCGGTTGTAACTATCTCATACTCGGGCTTTAAACCGCTAAACATGCGAGCTAGAGCTTGTCTCTCTTCCCAACTCGGATAATGTCCCAATTTATCAGGTTTAAGAATTATATGTAGGCGAGGCAGATGACGCTCAACAGCTGTTACTAATGCGCTTTCCAATCTTTCTTTCCTACGAACTGCACCATACAGGGGTTTGAGCAATGGCAAACCATAATTAGAATCTTCACGCTGGAAGAACACTAAATTAAAAATCTTATCAGAGCCGAACACTCGCCCGCTCTCCCTATGTATGTATGAAAAACTTCCATTCTCGCTCTCAATATCTATATCAAGAGGATAGAGAGCTTCTAAGGAATGAAACTGACCTGCACGAGTATAAATTATTTCACCAAATCCATTACCAAAAATTAGCGCATTTCTAACTAATGAATGAATAGCGGGCCATGAGCGTGAGAAAGCTCTCTCAATAACAGATTTATCCTCACCTTCACCTTCAATTACAAAGCCAGGACCCGTAGTGAGAGTTGTCAAACCATTTATTAGTCCGAACACCGTCTCATCGGTTAAATAGAGCTCCCAATATTTCTTTATCTCCGAATGGCTCCGCTCTTTTTCTTTTGTATCAAGAGCGTATATTGGTGTAACAACTCCTTGCCACTTGTTTTCTTGCATCTGTCGTTTTCTTACTATCTTAATCATATTAGCTCCACAAACCACTTTGATGATTGAATTTCAATATCTTGGCTCGCTTTTGTTTTTCGTATGGGTCTCCACAAAGATAAATCAGGTGGAGTAGGTGCTTGCCTTGCGGCAAAAGAAAGCGCCAACATAAGAGCATCTACTAAATCATCATGAAGAGATTTCGTATATGGCCCAAAACTCGTTCTATCCTCATTTAAATAAACATATCCACTTAACTGGTCAGCAAGCTTGGGAAATTTACTGGGATTGAATTTGACTTTGTGTCTTAAAAACATCAGCTGAGCGTTTTTCACTAAATTAATCTTCTCTTTGCCAGAAATATAAACGCCCTCAACTGGATATTGACGGAGCTCATTAACAATCACATCACCAGGCCCTCCCCTATCAAGCATTATTTTAATAGGCTGGTATTTTTCAATCAACTCAGCAAGCCTTGCCAGTTGTGAATCCCAATCGCCCGTGAAAGTTTCGGCATGTATTACCGCTTCATTACGCAAATCATATAATACAACTGCTGTCTCGTCTATTTTTCTTGCCAAATCAACACCCATCACGAGCTCTTCAGAGCGACGAATTTCATAATCAATCATATTAGCAAGAAGCATCTCCTCATCAAACACTCTATCAGTTACCGTCCTAAAACGAGCTTCGTAAAGAAGTTGGAACATTTCTGGAGGAAGAGTTTCTCTCGCTTTTTCTATCACGCTTCTTGGTATCCACCAGCACTCACTTAAAGCGGGAGAAATCCGTATAGAATCTGATTGAGACCAAAGCTGATAAAATACATCCGATGAGACGAAGGGAGTGGAAGCCATCACCTCTACTACATTTTTTGACTTGCCCATCTGATAAAATAAACCCCAATATGCTCGTGAGCGTATTCTTCCAATTTCATCAATTAGCAAATAATTCGGATGATAGCCCGTCCGAGTTTCCTCGCTCTGTGCAATAGCAAGCAGTCGTGTATTAAGGGGCTCTTGGAGCCAGATTTCCTCTTTGCTGAAAGTGCTTTCTGGACCAAGATAAACTCTATACGGAGAGTTCTTAATCCAATTTCTAATACGCAGAATGTGCTCCTTGGCAACATTAAGAGAAATTGAGCCTATCACACCAAAAGAATTTCTGAAATGCGTTAATTCCAGCAAGGCTATCATATCAAGAAGATAAGATTTCCCAGCGCCAGTTGCGACCTTGACTAACAAACGCCTTCTGTTCTCGTATCCCAATCGCATTTTCAGATAGGCTGCAAGAGCATCATACTGAAATCCTCTCGGCTCTAATCCGAAAGTATGAAAGATTTCCCAAAGACAGAGATTTAACTTTGTGGCGTGTAACTTGCAGAAAATCTTATCTCTTCGTATTTCACGACCACAAACGGGACACTGCCTTATGCTATTCTCGCTCACTAATTTCATAGCTCGGTAAAGTATTTCTTAATATTTTCATCCTTTCTTGATGAATAGCCTGGATTTGAACATCAATTTCTTCCAAAGAAACTTTATCAAGAGTCGCCAAGCGTGCAAGGGTTGAAGTAAGATTATCTATCACTTTTGATTTATTTATAAGACTTTTCTCTCGCCTGAGCTCATCAAGCATATCTTCAAGAATTATAGTTATCTCCTTCAGATGTCTATCGAGCTCAGAGCGAATTTTAAATTCTGATGTGAAGACTTCTGCTATTCTCTTTTCGCCCTTGACAACCTTATCAAGGACGCCTAAGTCGTCAAGTTCCGTAAGTATTCTAACGCAAGCAGCAAGTAAATCCACACGAGAGCGACCATATCTATGGACATATTCGTCAAATTTATCAATCACTGCCTTGCTTTGCGGAGATGATGCACCTATGGGATAGGTCCTATACCGTGGCTCTTTTGATTTCTTCCCAATAGATTTTGTAGCCATTTTTATTGAAGTCCAAAGATTTTGCTCTTGAATGACATATATCGGGATTAAATTTCTTCTTGACAAACTGTTTAAAGGAAGTCTTGAGAGCCTGATAGAAGTCTTGTTGCGGCGGTATTAGCATACCAACATGTTTATTGAGAATTTCCTGTGAGCCACCTATTCCTGTTGCCAACACTGGCTTGCCAAAAATTAACGCCTCTGTCATTTGTAACCCAAATGGCTCGGGCCAAATATGAGGCGCAATCAGTGCTCCAGCCTCCTCAAGATATTTTATCTTTTCACGCCAAGTGATATTGAAACGCACTTCCAGATTTTCGAGCTCCTCAGCTGCCTCTACACACGCCTGGGCAACATGCGGCTCTTGCGTGAAGAGAGCATCACCAGTCATTATGAAATTATGGGAGGGGAAGTCTCTTGCTAATTGCGCTACAAAATGCGGGCCTTTAACTGTTGAAAAGCGAGCAAGGAATAAAATTGTTTTTCTATCGCCCCTGGTAGGCGTATAATCTTCATATAGTCTTGCTACGAAAGGATAAGCATAGCGAAATCTGTGAATGCCTTTTGGATCTTTTTGTCTCAGTGCAGACATTATGTGCTTTGAAACTGCTATCACAGTGAATGGGACATCATGAGGAAAGCTCTGAATAGCAGGCTGGAAGTCCCATGAAAATAGACATGGCGGACAGCTTTGCTTCTGTCTATAAGCTAAACACTTCAAATAATGGAAGTATTTAAAATGAGTGTCGTCAATCACAAAATCGCAGCTATCCAATATTTCTATATTATCGAGAATTTGATTTTTTTCTAAATCGTATGGCGAAGAGCTCATACGAGGATTCCAAGTAGGATGATTAGATATAACTTCTATACCCTTTAACTTTGAGCCTTCTGGAGCAAATATAATTACTTCATGACCATCGTCCCGCAATCGCAAGGCGAGCTCTCTTGTTCGTATTTCTAATCCACCATATAATTTATGTGAATTATCTGTGATTTTAAAAAATGGTGGAAACAAGATTCCTATTCTCATACCCATTCAACTCCCTCAAGTTTTCCAGGTTTAATTCCAACTATTGCAAGATGCAATACCTCTATGTCATCACAGAAAGTAGGACGAATTCCTGCATGATGACACTTTAATGCAAAATAGAAATCCTCTGAAACTCGCCAATAATCATCCTCCTCCTCACGAGTTATTGTAAATTTAAAGTAGGGTTCTTCTAGCTTTTCAAAGACTTCTCGCTTCACGAGCACACAGCCGAGGCCAAACAGCATGGGGTCAATGTCTTTCAATTCTCGCCTTTCACCTGGACGCACTTCAACTTTTGGGTCTCTGCGGAAGGGCACTTGTGAGTGATGATAGCAGTGATAGGAGGCTTCTTTTTTGCCCTTCTCCGCATACTTAGCGACAACAACAGGTGCATCAACCGCAAGCATTTTCGAGAGAGTATCTGGCGCAAGAATAATATCTGCATCCATCATGAGCAAGTGAGTGCAATCGGAGTTCAAAAAGGAATGTGCAATTTCCTCTCGTGCCTGAGCAATTTCAAATTGTTGTGAAATAGTGAGCGGGATGCCTGGAAATTGTCGCATAGTTTGAAGTATTGCCGAAATCACTCTAATATGCAAGAAAGGAAACGAGGGATGAAGAGGAACGCCTATCATTGGTTTAGCATTTTTAACAGGCTCTATTTCCCAGGCAGGCATTTCTATTTAAAAAATTTTGGTAATTTAATTGAAATTTCAGCTCGTCTTAAAAGAGCTGTCCCCATAGAAGTATCTTCCATGCTTACTGTGCCTATTTCATACCCTTTCGTGAGGAAATAATCTATCAAATCAGCCACCTCCTCATCTAATTGGGCATCTTGATTAAGTGGGATTTTCTTATAAAGAACAATCACAGCAGAGAACTCGTGAGAATATCCAGAGGAGAGAGTGTAGGCAGTTATACTCGTAGCCGACAAATAGTATGCGAGTGCTGGAAATCTCGGAATCAAATCAGGCTCAGTATCGTAAGATATTAAATGATATTGTTTGCTGTCTGCATAAGCTTTGATGTCTGCTCTTATATTTTTTAATGTTTTCAAAATTTCTTGACCTAATCCCATTTCTCTTTTAATAATTTTAAAACAAACTCCACGAAGCAGTCAGGACACGCCTCTCTTATCTCGCCTCTTTCCAAGAGAATTTCGCTATCCTTACCGCAATAGGCGCACTTCATTTAAATCCCAAACTCTTTTCGCCTGCAGCTCAGACTAATCTCCCTCCCCCCTCCTCCCCCACCGTCTTGGGTGGAATAATGCCTGATTATATATTTCTATTTAGATTTCTCCTTATTTCTGGACTTCTATATAGATTATGTATTTCTCCATATCTTTCGGATAATTATATAGATTTCTGCTGTGTTTATGGATTTCTATATAGCCAGTGTGAATCCCTCTCATATCTTTCATACGAGGGGATAATTAAGCATTTTTATAGGGTATTTGAAAGAAAATTTTATGCGAGGCATACATTTATATATTCCCCTAAAGAATAAGGATATTGAGGAAGGGGAGGAAGATGAGGATGACCCGAAAGGGGACGATTCCCCTTCCGAAAGGGGTGCGTGAAAATGGCCGCAAATAAGACGGCCGGGAAAGGAAAGGGGCCCGAGAGTGGCGCCTCGGGCTCACCATTTGAGGGGAACGCCGGCATAGATGGGAAAGAGATAGCAAATCTGAGCGAGCAAGAAATAGCAAGATATTTAACGGCCCGACAGAGGCTGGAGAGACTGCGGAAATTGATGGAAGAGGAGCAAAAAGTAGCAAAAACATTTGAGCAAAAGAAGAAGGAAGCGAGGAAAACGATATTTGCGGAAATTGAAAGGAAATACGGCCTGAATGAGAGAGACATTGAGAAAGCGTTTGCGGAAATAAACAATAGGGAAGCGATAATTGCGGACATAATAGCAACAATAAACGAGGAAGGAAGGGAAGCATTAGAAAAGAAAGACATTAAAGAGAAAGCGGACATCCTAAAGATGACATATACAATAGGGAAGATGGACATAAAAGACATAAAGAAGATAGCACTGTTTTCAGAAAGCGCAAGAAAATACATGGAAGACATGGAAGCAAGGGAAGGGGAAAAAGAAATTCATCATGCGGGAAATATGTCAGAGGAAGCCTTGAAATTGCTTTGCTTTGTAAAGGAACAGGGCGGGAGAGTAACATGGACAGAATTTAAGAGATACGGAAAAGAAGAGCTGCATTTGGACACCGACACCCTGAACAAAAGAAGATGGGGATTGATAACAAGAGGGTATCTAAAGAAGGAACAAGGAGGCCGGGAACTAGTATTAACGAAAGCGGGCATGGCCCGATTAAAGGAGGAGGGATATTAAATCCCTCTTCCTTATTTTTTGTATGAGGAGGCGAGAGAGATGGGAGAAATTGAAAGGAAGATATGGGAGGAAATGCAACAAAACGAGGATTTCAGAAAAATCTTAAACAAAAGGATGCGAGAGACATCAGAAAAATTCAAAAATATATCTTTCTTTTCGGAGACATTTCGGAGATTTCATGAGAAAATAGCAAAAGGGGAAATTGAGATTTTTTAATCTTTTCTTTCTTTTATTTTTTTGGTCTTTTCCTATATAGATTTATATAGGAACTTATAGGATATGTGTTTCTTGGTAGCAAGCAGAAAGCATTATTTGGCAACAGTGATTCTTTAAGTATTAAGATAGCATAACGGTCCTGGCATTATCAAGCAACCTTCTCGGAGTGTTAATTTGATATTTCATAACGGTCCTGCGTGGCAGAGAGCGATTCGTGGCAAAGAGCACCTGCATAACCATTAGCAAGGCATAACGGTGGAAGAATTCTCTCAAAAGATAAACAAAAAGCGGGTCCTAAAAGTTGGCAGAGACAGGCAGGGCAGATTGATTTCTTGAGGCACGGCGAAAATCCTTTTCAATGAACGATGGATTTAAATACCCTCTTAAAGAATGGATTAATGCGATGTGGGGAAGAAGAGGAGGAAAAGGAAGGGAAATCATGGAGGCATGGAAGCCGAGAATCAAGCAAACCGCAGAGGCAATCTTAAATGGTGCGGAGATAGTCGGAAGGGCAGTGTTGTTCGTGATAATAGTGCTGGCGCTTGAGTTGGCATGTGTGGGGCTGGTGTATATTGTGTGTGGGAGGTGGTGAAAAATGGCAAGAAGAGAAGAGGCAATAAAGCAAACAGAGAAGGCAAAAGCGAGGATAATGAAATTGGTTGAGCAAGCGCAGAAGGCATTTGAGAGTGCGGCCCGAGCAGAAAAACAGTTGGAAAGAGCAAGAGAAAGAGCGAGCAGGGCGAGGAGGCGAAGGCAGCGAACAGTGCAGAGGTTTTTGAGCGAATACAGGCGGATAACAGGGCTGAGCATAAGAGAAACACAAAAGGCAATAGGATGGATGAGCATGAATTTGGATCCCGAGATGGAGAGAGAGGCACTTGAGAGGCGGAAGCGAGTGTTTAAGGAAATGATAGACGAAGCAAGTGATTGGGCAGACATGATGGCGGTAATTAACAGAATGGCATACGAGGCAAGAAAAATAATAGCATTCAAAAATCTGGCAAACTATGAGGAGGTCCTAAGCGCAGCTTGGCAACTCGGATACCTTACCGACAGCGAGGTAGCAATAATAATGAAATACGGCGGGAAGGAGGTGGATTAAGCCTCCTTCCTTATTTTTGAGGAGGTGAAAAGAAGCATGAGCATAATAGAAAGGGAAGATTTAAGGCGAGGACTAGTGAGCATAGAAAGAGAAATAAATGGATTAGTCCAAGGCAGGCAGCTGATAGAAAAAGCATGGGGCTTCTTCAAGATAATGGGCAAAGAAGACATAGCAGAGGCAATAAACACAGCTGCACGAAAGGCGGAAGAAGAAATAGAAAGATTGAGAAAGGCGAAGCAAGCGTTTGAAGCGGCGCTGAAGGAGGTGAAATAAATGGCTGTAACGAAAAAGGAAATTGAGGAGGTCAAACAGTATCTCAATGAGTGGAAAGAGAGGCGAGCGAAGAGAGGCACAATGCCTTTCTGGCAATTAGAAAAATTGATAGAGACAAGGTTAGACATGGCAAGAGAGGAGATAATGACAGGCAACTTTAGAAGCGCCCGCCAACTATTTGAAGAAGCCATTCAGTTCGGCAAAGAAAGAATGGTAGATTTATTGGGTGAGGAGAAGGCAAAGAAAATTTGGATGGAGTGAATAGCACTTTTTCTTTTTTTCTTTTTTTCTCGGTGATGAAAAATGAAAGAAAAAATGGTAGCAATAATAGAGGGATTAGCGAAACCTGGCGCTTTATGCTTCCTACTTCTTAGCAAGTATCCTCGGTGGATAGACAGTGCTTTATATGAGGTAGGAGGCAGAACTTGGATGCGAGGCGCATGCCCCACCTGCCAACAATTTCGCTCATTTAGCGAGAATAAAAAGAAAAGAAAATGGCGATGCCCTAAATGCAAAAAATATTATACTGAGGAGGAGATTGTCGGCGAGACGATAAGGTTTATTCATAACAAAAGGAGGGAGATGGAAGCTAGCGATAGATTAACATTCATTTGCCCATTTTGCAGAGAAGTAAAAGCACATCGGAGAGTGGCAAGGAAATACAAGTGCCCTGCCTGCGATGCTTTGATAGAAGAAGAAACAGCAAAGGCACTAGCTTGGAATTTAATGTGGCTATCCGATTTTATTTAATTTTCTTACCACCTTAAAGGTGGAGAAGAAGCAGGCATTATTGCCTTGCTTCTCTCTCTTTATAACTAGCGATTTATGGCCTGCTTTTTTATAAAGATATTTGCTGGCTCATAACATTCCTTTGCTGGTTATATATAAATG
>Ga0190307_1000333_pt1 | contig 14089 bp, 16 predicted proteins | sample 48700745_MG_FD_161653 | JGI IMG/M metagenome (GOLD analysis project Ga0190307, IMG submission 161653) | Hydrothermal vent sediment bacterial communities from Southern Trench, Guaymas Basin, Mexico - 4870-07-4-5_MG | ecosystem: Environmental > Aquatic > Marine > Hydrothermal vents > Sediment ... | reverse complement strand
CAGCAAAACATTATAATAGATTCCCAAATAAAGAGCGCAATTGAATTCTATAGGAAAAACCGGAAAGCACGCGAGAAATTTTTAAAGATGATAAGGGAAAAATAAACCGACAAAACCCGTTTATATAATGAGTTATATACATTGCGGAATCGAAAAGTATGTATATATATGTAGCTATTAAATATTATGGTCAGAGATATGGTGCTAACTTCTTCTGGAAAAGGAACGATTAATGTAAAATTTTCTAAGGAATTTGTCAGAAATATCTCCAAAGAAATTGCAAGAAAAATAGCAGAAGAAATATACTATGAAACTCTGTTTTTGAGATATCTTCCAGAAATAAAGGCTGTGGAAGAAAAAAGAATTAAGGCAAAAAGAGGAGAAGGTGCAATTAAATTTCTTGAAAGTATATCAAAGGAGTAATCATTTAAAATAACTAAATAAAACTTTCTCCAAACCCTGTTCTAAACTTTTGTCCAAGATTCTTGATAAACTCTCTATAATTCTTTTTTGTGCTTTTTTGTGTTCCCATTTTGCCAGGTAAAATATTTTCCTTTCCTGGTCAACAAAAACATATAACCTATACGGAGGGTTTTTAGATTTAGCTTCTGTAAGCAAATATTTGTCCCTTACCTTTAGTATCTTTAATGCATTGAGCCCGTTATTTCTAATTTTGTTAACCAATATAAGTATTTTCTTTCTATGAGCTTTCTCTATTTTTGTAAGTTCCTGCTCAAAAGAGGGCAAAATAACAAGCTCCATACCCATAATCTTCTTCACCCGAGCATATAAAATAAGTCAAACCTAATCTATCGCAATTTTAGATGGATTTCCAAAATATAGGGCTTGTTTTATTTCCTGGATTTTGGAACCTGCTTTAAACTGCAGGAGGAGATATATAGCAATAATCTGCCTGCCTCTTCTATAAGATACCATCAATTTGGCGTTTTTCAAATTATCGAAATATTTTTTGGGAATATTTAACATTTTTGACATGCCGATAATTTCTACTCCAACTACATGGTTCTCCTTATCCAAATCAACCACGAAATCTTCCAAGTCCACCCTTATGAAAAACATCTTTTTCTCTCTTTTTCTTCAGGATATAAAAAATGTCATGCCCCTTATCGTAGTCGATAATATAGCCATTTATCTTTTTTATCATACCATTAAATTACAAAATCGAAATTAAAAACCCAAAGCCCATCACGCTTTTCCCCTTCCCAAAATCTCGCAAACTTTGCAAATTTCTCTGGAACTTGGTTCTCCGCAGATTTTGCAGGTTTTGTATTTGCCGGAGATTTTGCTAAAATAATCCCTCCTTACAGGCTCAATTATTCTGTCAAAGAATCTTACTATTTGGAAGGTTGTGCCCGGATATTTTTCCTCCCATTCCTGCAGGGATTTCCTTATGGTTTTTCTGAAAGACTCTTTTCCTATAGGACAAATTCCCTTAGGATGGAAATCTATTCCCTTAGCCTTTAAATAAGCCTCTACCTCCTTGTCGGGAAGCTCTCTTAAAGGTTTAATCCTGGGAACAAATCCTTTTAATTTTGGATTCTCTATTTTCGGGCCTAATCTAACCAACCTGTCAAGATTTCCGAAAACAAAATTGAGGAAAATGCTTTCCGCTTCATCATCAAGATTGAAACCAAAAGCTATCTTTGTTGCCCCCAGCTCTCTTGCCTTTTTATTTAACAAATATCTCCTCAAAACTCCGCAGACAGTGCATGGCGAAAGATTCTTCTTTTCCTTTACCATCTCCTTCAAACCCTTCCCGAACTCTTTTTTAAAGGAGAAAATGTAATGCTCTATTCCGAGCTTTTTGCAGTGCTTTTTTGCTAAAGAGATTGAAGCCTTTCTGTATTCTCCCAACCCCTCATCAACGGAAATTGCAAAGATATTCTCTCCCCTCTTTTCTATAATTCTGTGCAAAAGGTATAGGGTTGCGGTGCTGTCTTTTCCTCCAGACAATGCAACGCAAATATTTTCGTTCTGACCCAAAAGCTTATTTGCCCTTATGTTTCGGAAAACCCTTCTCTCAACAGATTTTGTAAAGCAGGATTTGCAAAGCCAGTATCCTTCATAAGGCCTAAAATAATACCCTTCTCCGCCGCAATACCTGCACCTTTCCCTTCCCATGGTTCAATCAAAAAGATTTTAGAAAAATTAAAAAAGCCAAAAACAGAACAATTGAAAGGATTAGAAGGAATATAACTAAAGCCCTGTCATTTCCAAAGCCGAAGGGAATAGGACCCAAAAAGCCTACAATTGCAAATTTTGCCTTCCCTTCCCCCAAGTTTATTATTGAATAGATGATCAGAAGCAATCCTAGGGCTAGAAGCAAGACTCCTAAAAAAAGTATTTTTTCCGGGTCCATAAGGTTTATTTTCTTTTTAAAGAAATAATAGTCGAGTAAAGCACAGTCTCTGCAGGCTCCGAAATGCTTGCATACTTCCAATAAATCAGAGTTTTTCAAAGTATCCTTTTAAAAATAGGGTGGGCAAGGTGCATTCTGAAAGCTTTTGCTTCATCCTTTTAACCTCATCTTTGTTCAAAAACCTTCCCTTTCCATTCTTCCATATTTCAACCGCAAACTCATCCTTTCCCTTAAAATTGTAAACCCTTATTCTTACCTCATCATTTTCTGAACCGTTTCCAACTAGATATTCAATTATCCCAATTTTGTCACCATTGTAATTGCGAAACACTTTATCAAGCATGTAATAGCTTCTTGGATTGTTTGCAGCTACATCCTCTCCTCTGTTTCCGTTGTGCAGAGGAGGCGCTTCAGAATAAACACCTTTCGGAGTATTCATTATCCATTCCTCTACTCTTTTTAACTCATTCGTTCCAATTCCAAGCTTTTTTTCAAGATATTCTTTCTCTGGCTTAGAAAGTTCTTCCCAATGGTTCAGAGTATAAAATATACCTGGATTTTCTTCTGCTTTTTTTGAAATGTTGTAAAGTTCGTCAACAAACTCCTTTATCTTCTTTCCGAAGTGTGAAGGTGCCTTAAGTCCCTGATTAATAGACATCATAAATCCAATTGCATCTCCTTCAACTTTGTGATTATAGGCTTTTTCAAGGTTTACATCGCCGTCCCATTTTGCATAGGCTCCGAGTTTAAGGTTTGCTCCCTCATACCTTTTCCCTTCTTCCTTCCATTTTTTAAGCATTTCAGAAAGAGAGCGAAGCTTTTTTCTAAGGAAAGGGAATTTTTCTATTGCTTTTATCTTCTTTTCTATTTCGGAATAGTCCATTCCAGTTCTTCCATCAAGAAGGAAGTACCGTAAATATTCTGAATCGTGATAAGAATCTCTTCCCTCCCTTCCGTAAGCTGCCAAATCTATCAAGTTTTTTGTTATTCCTTCCCTTATCCTTCCGTAAAATGAAGGGTTATCATCAATTTCTTCGGGCGGAGAGTCAAAAAGCTTTTCCACATCTATCTTACCTTTCTTAAGTAATTCGAAAAATTTAGGGTTTCGAAAGTACATACATATTAAATCACGTGTTTCACCGAGTTCTTTTCCGGCTTTTATCCTTTCCGTTATTTTTTCATCTTCAAAAATTTCCGGAATGTTTCCTATAGTTTTTAATTTTTCTTTTTCAGAATAATAGAGTTCGAAAATTATTTTTCTGAGCACATCTGCAGAGCTTAACTCGATGCCATACTTTTCCCTAAAAACATCCTTAAGCCTTTTGGAGACATCAACCATCTTACTTATTTCTTCATCTTCTAGTGTAGAATCGTATCGGTATTTATTTATTTTAAATAAATCTTTTCCGTTTTCTTCCTCTACTATATCCTTACAATACTTATATATTCTTTCCAATACTTCCACAGCATTTGGATGAATTTCGTATATATATTCTTCTATCTCAGAAGGAGATATTTCGGTATTTGTAAATTTCAAAACCTTTAAAAAATTTTTCCACAAATCTTCTTGTTCCATTTGAGAAAGGTATTCGTAAGCTGTAGGAAATTTACCTTCGCTTTTCCATTGATTTATTTCATAACTTATTTTCTCATTAATTTCCTTATATCTATCAACCAACTCGAAAAAATCTCTTGTGTTGGATATTCTTATTTGAGGGGATTTGAGCAATTCAAGAAAAGGTTTTTGATCTAAAAGTTTATCTCCGTATAATTTTTTCTCAATATAATATTCTGATATATTAACATTCTCTAATTTTTCATTTTCTCTTGTTAGTTTATTCCAAAGAGCTTTATATCTTCTCAGACCAAATTCTTGATTTTTTGATTTTTTCCTCAGCCTTTCGGCTTGATTTAATGTTATCATAATGTAGTAGTAACAATTCTATATTTAAAGATTTCGGTTCTCAGAAATATAGTTTAGAATAAAGATTTTCAATTTCTTTTCAAGTTACCTAAGTAATTTTCGATATCTTTGCTGAAAAGTGTTTTTTGTTCTATTAATTTTGAACTTAACTCTTCTATTGTTGATTTGTCATAATTTGTTAAAATACCTCTTGCTCTTTCTTCACACTCCTGCAATATTTTAGGCGTATAAATCTCTGTATATTCATCATTAGTCATTGCATCTACTAAAATACATAAAGCCTTTTCAGGCTCAGAATATTCATTATTTGAAAGTATTTTTTCTTTGTTTCGGTTTTGATCATCTTTTTGATTACCTTTTCTACACTTATCTCTGTATCGATATAGTTTATCCAATTTTTTAGCTAACTCTTCTGCAAATTGTATGTCTGATTCCGCATTTAAGCTTAATTCTTGATTCAAGAAAATTTCTTCTGCTAAATAACCTCCTTGAGCAGTTGAAATTAAATTCTTAATGTATGTTTCATTAGCATTTTTTCTTTTATCGTTTAAAAAAGTTTGTCCAAGACTTTGGATAGTCGGTATTATACTTACAAATGGTATTTCTATTCCCAGTTCATCACCTACTAAATAATGTCCTAGTTCATGTGTTGCAACTACTTTTTTCTCTCCATCCGTCATATCCAAAATAATAGGGTCTTCTATTTTTCTTTTGACAATCGTTTTATATATGTCTTCTGTTGATAATGTTAATTTCCCTTTCTTATTATTTTTTAAATATCTATCAACAGCATTAAAGTAAGAATCCCTCACTACAGCTTCAATAAATGCAGGCGTATCATCTTCATTGAATAAGTAAGATAAAGAACGGGAATCTACATCAACTTCTATTTCATCTTTACACTCAGAGATAAATTCACTCAAGAAAAAATCTATTAATTTCTCTTTATTTTCTCTTGTTGGAGGATAGAAATATAGTTTTTCTAATCTCCCCGGCCTAAACAAGGGATTGTCAATCCCTTTTTCTCCAACATTGTTTGCGGTACCTACAAAAAAGATACCATAATTTATTTTTTTGCCTCGTATTCCATCCAATATTTTTAATAATTTGTTTCCTTCTTCTGTTATCCTGAGACCACTATAAGTACTTTCAAAAAATCTTTTATCAAACTCGTCTTGAAATATAATAACTGGCCTACCTTCTTTTTCTTTTATTTTTCTCGCTATTTCGAAAACTTCTTCAATTGATTTATCTCTGTGATCATCAAGATTTATGAAAAATGCTTTGGATTCAGTGGCAAGATATTTTGCTGTTTTGGTTTTGCCTGTTCCTCTTGGACCATAAAAGATAACACCTACCGGTATGTTTGCATTGTATTTTGAATATTCATCAAAATTCCTTAGAAAATTAATATAATTATCTACCTCCTCTAATACTGTTTCCAATCCAATAATCTGGTCTCTACCTATTTTTTCATATTCAGAGGGTTTGATATCCATGATTTTTTCCTCTTTTATTTTTACCACCATATAATGATAATGACAAAAAATATTTAAAGATTTCGGTTCTCAAAAATATATTTCGGACTATCTATTCCATATTCTCTAATCCTTCCTTTATTCTCATCAAACCACTTTTTAAACTCTACCCCCAATATTTCCCACATCTCGGCTTCGGAAAATTCAGCCAAAGGAGCAAATAAATCATCATAGGGCGTTACAAGCTCAACCCATCTTACTTTTCTTTTCATAAGCGCCTTTATATCGCCACCTGTCAATTTCGGAGAGGATGGAGAAGGAGAAGCAGGATGGGTATGCAAAACATAAATAACTTCTTCGTCCCTTGCTTTATTTTCATAAACCTCATTTCCCCATACAGATGTGCCGGTAGAAATCAAAACAGGTTTTTTCAGCAAGGTTGAATAAAGGAAGTTGGAAAAGTAGGCACCTAAAATTATCCAAGGATGCTCTATTTCCGCATAAATCCTTTTGAGATGCCATTTCAGCTTTTCCTTGAAGTTTTCTGGCTTCTCCTTTTTCAGCAGCTCTACTTTAAGAGGAGTACCTAAATAATCTGTCCTGATTATTTTCTCTGGCAAAATAAGGGAAGTAACCAAGTCTGTATTTTCATCTATTTCCCTTCCAACTCCGTAAATCCAGATTTCCAATTTTTTCTCCAAAGAATATCTGATACATTCTTTTCTTTCCTTCCAAGCCTCAGAAGTAAAAGCCAGCTTTTTATTCCCTACCTCCAATCCAATCATAAAAGTTAGAATCTCGCAAATTTTTTGTAATTTCTTATGAACCATACCAGGAATATAAACTCATTCTTACTTACCTGAGACCTCTCTAAGGCAGAGTAATAGCTGTCCCTTCTCTCATAAGGTATGATAACCAAAGGGTACCTTTTCTGCCATAAAACATAATTCATCAGCAATCTGGAAACCCTTCCGTTCCCGTCTCCAAAAGGATGGATTGTAACCAATTTTAAATGGGATAATGCTGCAAGCTCTACAGCATGCAATTTGTTCCAGCTTCTATCCAACCATCTAAAAAAGTCTTTCAGCAAAGGATTTATTTCTACAGGAGGAGGCGGCAAAAATTTAGAGCCGGAAATTCTCACCTGGTAGTTCCTTATTTTTCCTGCTATCTCGGGCTTTGTATCCTTAAAAATCTTGTAATGCCATTCCAAAATCAAGGAAATGTTCGGCCTTTTCTTAAGTTTTAACATCTCTAGGAAAACTTTCATATGATTTTCGGTTTCTTTTACATCCCTTAAGGGTTTTCTTTCCGGAGTTATGCCGAACTCAAGGATTTTTAGGGTATCCCTTAAACTCAGAGTACTTCCCTCTATTCTATTTGTGCTATAGGTAAATTTTATTCCGAAATTGTGCATCTCCTTTTCCAAAATCGGCCTCGGCAATTTTTTTAAGTTACTTAGCCATTCTTTTCTTAACTCTTCTATTTCCTTATATTTTTCCCTATAAATCTCTCTAAAAAATTTGAGCATTTCCTCCTCCAAATTTTTTGGCTTTGAATAACCCAAAAATTTTTCTATATTCCTTGATTTTCCCTCTATCCTTATCCTATGCCTTAGCCAATACCCCCTCTTTCTTCCAATTTTCTTTTCTATCAAGGTTACCATAATTTTAAAACCCCAGCACTTAAAAAATCCTATTCTATTTTATCTCTAACATGAATGCTCCTAAGGATATTTTCATCTATCTCCACGCCTTTTCTCACCAACAATTTTCCCAAATCCATTAGCATTTCCGAGCAAAATACTGCAGCGGTAGGATAGAATAGCTTTTTCGGTAAATAAAAAGTCCTTTCCTCCCCATTTTCAGCTCCGGTAATAAGGTATGCGTTGGCTTTTACTTTTTCTGCATCCTTCATATATTTTCTAACCTTTGGAGAAGTTCCAGACTTGGAAATGCCTAAAAATACGGAATTTTTATTGATAGGTGGACAATTACTCTCTCCGATTACAAAATTATCCTTGCATCCTACCAACCGTCTAACATGATTCGCTCTTATGTTGAACTGCTTTGCAACATTATGGCTAACTCCTTGTCCGCAGGAGAATAGAGAAATGTTGGGATCGGAAAGCCCCTCTATGAGCTCTTCGTACCCGCTATCCTTTTTTACCCTTTTAAACTCATCCTTAAGGTTTTTAATATATCTTATGTTCTCATTAAAATATTCTGGGAAGTCTTCAGGAGGAACTTTCTTTACAAGTGCTTCCGAAGTTATATAAAGTACCCACAAAACTCCCAATTCGAATATGTCATTAAGTATTCCCTGACCCAAATATATTTCGTTTTTTTCATTATTGTTTTCCCTTCCTTCCAATTTTATTACATTACCTTCCAACTCCCTAACCTTTCTTCCTATCGGAGAATCGGGATATGAAGTAATTAGGTCTAAATTTATCGGAGCTCTATTCTTCTCGGAAACATAGTTATTCAACTCTTCCAAATTCATCAAAGGTACCTCTGATTTTCCACTTCCAGAACACATAAGAAATTCCAACTTGTTACACACCTTTCCCAAATTTCTGAATGCTTCAGCTACGGTACCTCCAAAAGTATGGCTCTCATGGGTACCAAAAATAAGGTATTTTTCGAGGAAAGGTGTAAGTTCGGAAGTTCCTATGATGGCTGATTGATAGCTCCTCCCCTCTCCGTCTATCCCTACCCCTATTTTTCCTTCCTCTTCAGGATATAAATGGTCATAAAGCCCGAATAGTTCCTCTTTATCTATTTTTCTGCAATTTTCATATATTTTCTCGATGAAGCCATCCATAAAAAATTTTTAAATTTTTAAAAAATTATCTTCTGTTCAAAGATGCCTTAGCAAGGGTTTCTAAATCTTCAACGGAACCGACTTTCATTGCTCTCCGAATGTGAGAAGGTTTTCCATAGAGAAAGATATCCGCCATTGTATTAACAACTTTTTTCGCATTTTCCTGAAGTTTGTCTATATATTCATCTAAAGACTTATACCCAAAGTTTATTATCACCTCTTCTAAATCGCTTACACGCTCTTGGAGCCAGCTTTTCCATATTTCCCGATATGGTTCTAAATGCTTAACGGCATAATCTACAACTTTTTGTTTTAGATTTTTGTCTTTTCTTAATTTGCTTAATCCGCCATTTTCGATTATCCCAGAAACTGCATATGCAACACCTTCAGTATAAAGCCAAAAAAGAGAAAGGCTATCTAAATATTGTTTTATTACCTCTAGAGGGATATTTTTCCCATTATATTTGGAAATTATTTCCTCTCTTACAGATAAATATTTTTTATTTATTTTTCCATTTTCATGTATTTGGTGGATAATTTCATGTATACAATTCTTTTTAAGGTCCTTCATGCCTTTTTCAAAAACTTTTTCATCTTGTATACATTTGAGTATATTTTCTAACTCGAATATTTTTGATGCTTTAGACGTAATTTTTTTAATGTATTCATTCAATTTCCTTCTTTCATCACCCCACCAGGAAGATTGTTCTGCGATACCTTCATAAGATTTTAGTACTTCTTTCAAAGAAGCTTTTAAAGAAAGAAGTCTTTTCCTTAATTCTTCTCTAATTTGCCCTATTGCCTCATCTCTTTCTTCCCTTCTATACCAGTTTATTGTATCTTTTTTGAAACCATTAGGTAAATCGATTTCTGCTAATAGAGCGTCCAATTTTCTATAATTTTCTGATATTTCATCCAATTCTTTTGGTATATTCAAATTTATACCCTCAGTCGTGGCTACACCACTCGGTATGATAAAACCATTATCAGTTTTAACAAAACAATCTTCTTCATAGCGCTCCTTCAATCTTATCTTTACTTCAGATTCCAAGTTTAGACCAAGATCATTTAGTTCCTCCAAAATATTCTCTTTGAACTCTTTTTCATTTATAATCTCGGAAAAATTCTTTTTTTGCAGGCGAGGGGAATAACTTATATTTATAATATCTGCTCTTTTCTCAGCTAAACTCTTTGATAAATCATTCAACCAAGTAACAGGATCTTCCCTCTCCAAATATTTTTCTGTCATTTTTACCACAATATAGTAATAAACCGATAACTATAAAAAGATTTCGGTGCTTTAATATATATTTCTAAGTATATATAGCGCAAAAAATTTCAATTTATTAATTTGTAACAATATTCCATTATGCTTGAAGAAAAAATCAAAAAAACGCTGGAAAAAGAAAGAAATATTTTGTTTGCTTATATTTTCGGCTCCTATGCAAGAGGTGAAGCAAGAGAGAATAGCGATATCGATCTAGCTATTTATGTAAAAAGAGTCCCGAAAGATATTTTTAAATACGAAAGCAAAATAGCATCAAAAATAGAAAAGGAAATAAAAAAACAAGTGGAAGTTAGAGTGCTAAATAAATTACCTTCCCTATTGCAATCGAGAATTATGAAAGAAGGAAATCTCGTTTTTTCCAAAAATGAAAAAGAGAGGATAAAATTCGAGACATTTGCGATGAGCAATTATCTCGATTTTTCTTACTTGATGAAAGAATATAACAAAATAAGGGCAAGAAGATTTAAGGTAGTATGAAAGTTGATAAAGAGCTGATAAACCTGAGATTGGATATTGTGGATAAAAATCTAAATGAAATCAAAAAAATAGTGGCTGAAGGAAAAGAGAATTATATGAAAAATTATAGGACACAGTTGGCAGCTAAACACGCCCTTCTTCAAATAATGGAGGCTTGCATTGACATAGGAAACCATATAATAGCCAGTTTGGGCTTGAGAAGGCCGGAAGAATACAAAGATGTTTTTGAAATTTTAGAGGAAAACGAAATAATTCCCAAACCCCTCTCAAAAAGATTGCAAAATATGGCAAGATTCAGAAATTTGCTAGTCCATCAATATACGAGAATTGATGAAAGAATTGTATTCAAAATTCTCAAAGAAGATGTAAAGGATATCAAAGAGTTTATAAGATGTATTTTGAAGATCATTACAAAAAATTCAAAATTAAAAGCCAAATAATACCTTGAGATATGTTTTATTTTCATTTGCCTGAAAGAAGAACTTTTTATTACACAAGATACCCTAACTCCTTTAAAGCTTTTTCGAATTTATCGTAGTCACCGCCAGGAATGATACCTAAATCCCTAAAACTATCTAAAATTTCGTTACCGGCAAGAGTTCTGTTGGGAAATAAATAATCTTCTACAAATTCTTTTATTTCATTTTTATATTCTCTTATAATTTCACGAGCCATTTCTTTACCGGTATCCAATATTCTTTCTACCTCATCTTCCATCTCTTCTTTTTTCCGCTCACTCATATGAAGGAAGTAAGGTTCATTTCCATTTATTGAACTACTTTTTATTTCAATCCCTGGTAAAGGATTTTTGAGAAAATATAGCTTCAACGCATTTGTAGAAGCATCTCTTAAATCCGATTCCCTGCCTTCTTCTCCTCCTTCTCGCAACTCTTCATAAATTGCTGTACTTCCCATTGCATGGACAACATTTGCGAAATAATGTTTGGACGAACCTTCCGGTATTTTGGAGGAAGGTACAACTTGAATTTCTCCAAGTGCGTTAACTGTGGGCTCGATTGATATTAAAATAGGTTGCAGCCCTATCCTTACAGCGCAAACTAAATGCGAAGTTTCATGGTAACCGTCTTTAATCAATTCTTTTTCACTTTCAAGAATATCGGTTGTTGACGGACCATGAAGCGCTTTTATTATTTCTTCTATTACAAGCTTATTGGTAATTTTCTTATTCAAACGACTTCTGTAAGCAACATCTGAAACTATTTCTGCGATTTTTCCAGCATTCAGCCCTTCTGTTAAATAAGAAAAGGTTTGCAGATCTAATGAATCTGCATTTAATCCGTACTTATTCAAATAATATTTCCATAACTCTTCTCTACTTTTCACATTTGGATTAGGAATATGGATTAATTTTCTTAATCTTCTCAGTATTTGTTTGTCTATAATGGCCGGATTAGCTGCTGCGGTTAAAATTATATGGGCGGGATTTTCGTATTCATAAATTTTATCAATTTGTCTTCTAAATTTGTCTAATGAAATTGCCTCTTTTGTGTCAAAAAGGCTTAAACTTACTCCTCCGAAAAAATCTTCCGTTTGCCTTTTAGGTTCTGAGCCTAACAAATCTCTCCTATCGTCAAAAATTATTAGTATAGGTGAACTTTCTGCCTCCGTTCTGCATTTTTCAAAAAATTCTTCAATACTAGCATCGTCAGATATTTCGCTACCGTCTATAATTTTGTAACCTAATTTTTTTGCTTCATTCGCTATAGCATGAAGGGCATAAGTTTTTCCAGCACCTGTATCTCCAGTTATTATTGTACCGCTCCCAGAGGAAAGCAAAGCTTTAAATTTTTCTTTTTCCCCAGAATCGTTCAACTCTTTAAGAAATTTGAGTAAATTTATTGTATCGTACAAACCTTCCCTAACTTTTTCAAATCCTACATAATCTTTCTCTAAAGATATCTTCATCGGCTCAAATTCTTTGATTTCCATATTCATCACAATATAATAATAACGAAAATTATTTAAAGATTTTAGATGACTTGATGCACTTCCAGTTTAAAAAACTTTTGTTTACTTATACTTTGGCTCTCGCTTGAAAGAAGTATTTATATGTAAAAAGAAAACGAGCTCTAAGTAAAATGCTATTCAAAATAAAAGGCTCGGAAGCTACCCTGCCTATCATCTTTTCGCTGCCAAAATCAACCTGGGGCAATCTCCTCATCGCCTAAAATAATTCTTAAATAAGTCTTTTAATATTGGTAAGCAAAGATTGCATGGATTTATTTGAAAAGCCGAAAATTGGGATATGCAAATTGTTTTTCTTCAGTTCTTCCAATAAACACTCCATAAATACACCGCTCCCGCCATCATTATAGGTATGTTTATACCAACCCTCCGTAAGATCCTTGCCTATTTTATATTCATCTAAAAATCTCCTTATATCTTCCTTTGTCCATACTCTACCATATTTTGTTGTATTTACACCGCAGCATGGAGAACCTTCTATACCTACAATTGCCAGAACTTTTATGCCGTGGCTGTTATAATCTTTTATCTTTCCTACAAGTTCCTTGGCTATTTTCCTGATTTTTATTTTAAATCTCTCGTAGTATCCTTTAGATGCACTGGGTCTCGGAAGCTTTGCAACAGTATACTCGGGGCATGCATAAATATCAATAGAGACCATTTGCTTATAGCAAATATCGATTAATTTTTTAATGAATTTTTTTCTTACATCAAAAGAAAGAGAATTATAGTAACCGCAGGCTACCAGAGAAGGATTGAGTAAGCACGGAGCTACTATAATGACCCTTCTATCTTGCTCATCGAATACCTTTTTGTGAGCCATTATTTTATTTATAATTAAATTTTAAACATTCTGAACAAGTTTTCAAACCCTTTTATCCTTTTCAACTTGCCTGGCTTCGCAACCTTCACGAATTTTTTCAGCTGTTTGTATGCGGAAAGCAATTCATTCACCTCCTGCACGCTTGTTCCCGAGCCTTTGGCTATCCTTTCTATTCTCGAACCTTTTATAATCTCCGGATTTGCTCTTTCCTCAGGGGTCATCGAATCTATAATGTACTTCCATTTTTTTATCTTCTCCTCCTGTAAATCGATGAGCTCTTCGGGCAGTTTTAAAAAGCCGAAGCCGGGCAAATGCTCCAGCAATTTTCTCAGGCTTCCGAAACTCTGGATTTGCTGGATTTGTTGGGAAAAGGTATTCATGTCAAACTTTCCCTCAAGAATTTCTTTTGTCTTTTCCTCATCAACCTTAAATTTCTCTAGTAGCGATTCCAAATCTCCGAAGCCCAAAAGCCTCGATACAAACCTTTTCGGATCATATTCCCTAAAATCTTCTATCTTCTCGCCCTCTCCTATAAATTTGACCTTTGCATTGGCTATTTTGCAGGAGGTTAAAGCTGCGCCTCCCTTCGCACTTGAATCCATCTTAGTCACAATAACCCCGGTAATGTCCAAATGTTTTTTGAATTCTTCGGCCTGAGCCCTTGCTTGTTGACCGAGTTCTGCAGGAATTACCAACAGAATTTCATCTGGCTTAAGAAGCTCCTTTATTTTTTTAATTTCCTCAATCATCTCCTTATCCAAAGCATTTCTTCCTGCCGAATCAACTATTACTACCTCCACCTTTTTCCTCTCAAATTCTTCCAAGCCCTTTGTTATTATCTCCTCTATCCTTCCCTTCTCTATTCCAAAAAAAGGTACCTGAATTTTTTCGGCTAACTGTTTTAATT
>Ga0190307_1000332_pt1 | contig 14101 bp, 27 predicted proteins | sample 48700745_MG_FD_161653 | JGI IMG/M metagenome (GOLD analysis project Ga0190307, IMG submission 161653) | Hydrothermal vent sediment bacterial communities from Southern Trench, Guaymas Basin, Mexico - 4870-07-4-5_MG | ecosystem: Environmental > Aquatic > Marine > Hydrothermal vents > Sediment ... | reverse complement strand
ACACCAGTTAATTTATTTTTACTTATTGTATATGCATGTACATTATTTTATGTTATGTCTGGTAAATCAAGTATTGTAGAACTTAGACGTAGTGTAATGGAGCAATTAAGTTTTTATAAACATGGTAAGTTATTTAATTATCCAGAATCTACTCTTCAATTCCCTAATTTTGCTAATGTAAGATTTAAGCAATACTATACCCAATACTATGTTGGAAATTCCAAGAGCTATGAAAGTCATGATGTAGATTGGGTACGTGGTTAAGAATGAAAATACTAGAAGTAAAACACCTGTGTAAAAAACAATTGCTATTATAATACGTGCACATGTAATTAATTCAAAACTTATTAATGCAGGAATTATTCTATAAACCCAATTAAGCCAAATTAGTAAATCCATTATGAAAAATGTTATTACTGTTGAAATAAATGCAATTGGATTAGCAGTAAGTACAAGTACACTTGACGCAATTGAAAGTATTGAAGTTATCATACCAAGAACACTCATAAATTCACGAACCTCTTTTTCAATTCTCTCAGACATACATCTTTAAAGTAATTCACTAACTTAGTAAATTAATGCTTAACTTATTGATTATAATTGGAATGATATTTACATACATAATAATGCATATTGTTTTTAAAGAAATATCACTTTACTATAGAAAAACATTAATTCAAATAGGATTTGGACTTTCAATAATTACTGACATACTTTCAATACTAGATACAGACTTAATCTATATTATTCTTGGAATTGTAATTATTGTATGTGCAATATCAACAACATGTTTTAAAACATGGGTAAAGTACATAACATTTATAAAACTCATGAGTATATTCTACGAACCATTAATAATTATAATACCAACAACAACACTATATTTAATAATAATGACAATTGAATATATACAAAGAAAGAAAATATTAACAATAACACTAAACAAAAGAAAATACTTCAAGATCTAGTACTTAAGATTTGTCGTAGACTGGGAATGAAATGTTTGTCTATAATACTAAATTAAGGTATTTCTTAAGTAAGTTTTCATTACTAATTTCAATTTTAAAATCTTTGTTAGTTAATCTCAATGATTTTAAAAACGAAATAACTTCATCACTGTTTCCATATTGTGTTTTTAAAAGATTAATTTCTTGATTTAAACGTTCTAGAACATGATATGGAATACTAACATCTTCAATAATAGTTATTGAACATGAAGTTTCTAAAGGTTTAATTTTTAAATCCATAAAGTAAGGATTTATTCTTTCTACCTTTTTGATTACAAAGAATTCATTATCTGAACTCATTAACTTTAATATAGTTAAATCATTTATAAATTAAATCATGTAGAACAGTACTTAATACTAATGATTTAATAATTATCAATGTAATTGTATAATGTACTTCAAATTAATGTATTTTTCATTGTTTAAACTCTTATTAATATTTCATGTCTTTAGTTAAGTAATGGGTGAAACGGTACTTTGGTATTGTGTATATAAATTTGATGTAAATGAAAGTTTTGTTAAAGAAGTTCTTACATTAATAAAGTTAATTACACATGGTGAATTTACTCCTCAGAAATTTGAAGAATTTTCTAAAAGCATTGAAGCGTTACTGAATGATTATCATGTAACTGAAACTAGAGGTAATTTTAAGAAAGTATTTCTAGGTTTTTATCCACATAATAAATGTCATATTGAAGAAATGACTTATTACGTAACTACTGCATTATCAATAATTTCAAATCCATATGTTATTCTTAGAATATTTAAATCTGTTATTATCAGTGAAGAATTTTTAAATAAATTATTCAAAAGGTATGCAGAACTAAATGGATCAATGATTTTAATTGGTTACCCACGTGATGGTGATAGAATATACTTTATTAAAGCAGGAGTAATTACACATCAAAGACCTGAAATTCAAGTAATGTCAAAAATTATTTCAACAATTGATCTCATATCACTAATACAATAATTTTTATTTTCTTTTTCTTCTCCAAATCTAAAACTTAATATTTTTATTTTCTACTTTCTAATTACTTTTTAATGGGTAAGGAAAGTATTGAATTTGATTATGAATTAAATTATGATTTACTTGATAAAATAGCTAATGAAAATCTAAGTGGTTCATTTGAAGTAGGTAGGGTTGAATTTAGAAAGAAAGGTAAACATGTTTTTCAATGTCATTTAATTGTTGAGACTGAAAATGGTGAAATTAAGAAGTTTAGAACTTCATGTTATGGTGATGATAAGTTTATTAAGAAACATAAAGATAAAATTGCTAGTATTTTTCCATTTGATAATCTTGAGAAAATACATAGTTTTAACGAAGCACATAAATGGTATAACAAAGTTCGTGAAGTTGTTAAAAAGTAATAATCTTTTAATTTCTTCAAAGTTATTTCTTTCTAAATGCCTGAACTTACTGGAAATGTTTTAGTTAGTATGAGTTTTAATGAGTCTACTCGTAGATGTAGAATTGATGTTTATAAGAATGGTGAATTAATTGAGAGAATTGAAGGTTATAGAAAAATTCTTGAACTTAAAGGTAAATGTAATGGTATTGAAATTAATACATATAGTTTTGAAACTAGGACAGGTATTGTAGATATTTCAGATGTTAAATTTAGAAATTTCAAAGGTAGTTACGAAATTAAGACTTGGTGAATTGAATGAGTACTTCATTTTGGAAAGCTGTAAATGAATGTGGTATTGGGCTTAGGAAATGTATTCTTAAGCTGTCAAGTCTTGATTTTGAAGTTAGAGTATTACCAAATGGTGAAGTTTATGTTAAGAGTAATCCTGTTTCTATAAATGTAAATGATCTTAAGTATTTTCATGACATAGATGTTAATGTACGTGCAAATATTCAACATGGAATTACAATTAAAGGAAAAGTAAATGGTTATTTAGTACAGAGTAAGTACTTTATTCAATTTCCAAAGAGAGAAGTTAAGTCATTTAAAGAATTTTGTAATTCAATAAATGGTGTATATGTTACTGAACATGGTTATGAATTTTGTATAATAACTACAGGTAATTACGATATTCAACATGATTTACTAAAAGATAAAATTGTTATTAATAATATTGAGTTAAGTGATGTAACATCATTTAAAACACTTCGTGAAGTTTCACAAGATATGGAATATCCAATGTATAAAACATCAATAACATGCTCAACTGAAAATAAATGTGTATTAGTTAAGCGAGAAAATGTTCTTTACGTTCCTTGATTTTTCTCTCAAATTCATACCTTATCAATTCAGCGTATGCAAAACAAAACCCAGGTCTCAGTTTGGATGGTTTTTGATGGTTTTTATCATCTTTTTCATGTTTTGGGTCTAGCATCATTGACCTATTCTCTCGGCACCTACTCCCGATAGTTCATACCCGTAGGGACTAGACCCATCATGCCCTACGGGATTACTATCGGTTTCGGCACCGAGAGTCGACATGTAGTAAATTAGAAGAGGATTTATAAACTCTTCTTCTAACTCCTATAGCAGTTAGAATATGATTCCAGTTATTGTTGAAGGTCGTGTAAATAAAATGCGTGAAAAATATCCATACTACAGTATTTACATTAAAACAGAATTCAATGATGTTGTTAAACAGTTTGAAAACATGGAAGTATATGTTATAATCTTCCCAAAATTGAAGAAACAAAGGTGATTAAGAAATGAGTTACAGAACCATAATCTTACCATTTACAGTCTATAATAAAGATGCTATTCTTTTACAAACAACTGCTAAACTTTGGAAAGCATGTTTTGAAAAAGTATTTGAAGAAGTTAAACAAAGACCTTGGTTGATATCACACTCTTTAAATTACTTCAAAAACACTATGTATAAAATTGCTTATGAAATAATCCCTTATAAATACTATGCTGAATCTTGTTGTGAACTTGCTTATGAAATAGGTAGATCTATTGTTGGTTTAAGATTTTGGTTCTTCAAAAAATTAGGTATGTGGTATCCACTTGATTTAACATGTGTTGAAATAGGTAATTGGTTAATGTTTGAATCAAGAGGTGATAAGTATGCAAAAGGTAATCCTGGAATTAAACTTCTAAGTCTAAACCAAGTAGAGGTTAAGGTATTTGATAACAATGGTAAAGAATCTTGGGTTAAAGTTAGAGTTGGTTCTCCAAAATCTAGACGCTTTAGATATATGCTCGAGGAAGTTATTCAACTTGCTCAAAATAAAGAAATTGCATATAATGCGAGAGTGTATTTACGTGCTTGGATAAAGACTGTGATAAAAGGAGAAGTGCAAATAGCAATACCATATGAAATCTACATCAAATACTATAGAGATAACATTGATTTAAACGATACATCTCTAAAAGAGTATGAATTTTCATTTGGTATAGATGTTAATTTTGATAGAATTAATTTCTGTTTAATTGATTTTAAATACAACATTGTTGATATGTATACTTTTTGGATAAATAATTTAATGACCCAAGGATTTCCAGCTAAAGATAGAAGAACAAGAATTATTCAAGAACTCTACAAGATACTCAATTGGTTCAAGATGAAATATGGTAACTACATTGTAAGTATTGAAGATCCAGAAGTTTTAGGTGTATTAAAAATGAGATGGATTATTTTTGGACTAAGAGGTGCCACAAGATATAACTACAAAGTTGCTATATTTGAAAAATCTATTCTTGAAGATATTTACGAAATTTGTTGTAAACTCTCAATTCAAGTAATTAAAGTAGATCCAAAAGGTACTACTCATTCAGATGAGCATGAGCAAATTATGCAGAAATTTGGTCTTGATCGTCATATGGCAAGTGCTTACATTATTGCTAAACGTGGATTACAACAATACAAAGAAAAGAAAACAAAAACTATCAAAAAATAGTTATAAGTCAACAAGCTATTATGCATGTAATTAATGCAAATACATAGAGTTGAAAAAATATTAACACAATTGTCGTGATTAAGTACATTAATCCAATAATTCTAAAATGTTTACTCTTCATTCTAAATACAGTATTTGAAAATACAAATTTAAAATTATAAGTTCATTAATTTCAACATAACTGATTTATAAACTAATTGTATAGTATGTTACACATGAGTCATACATCTATTGTTAAGGTAAAAATATCTAATGTTAATGAGCAATTTCTTCTATATGCAATTTCACTAATTGCACAACATGTTTTAAAACTTTCAAATGTTGAAATTGAGCATAATGGTATTGTAAAGGATTACTATGGTCGTACATATAAATGTCAATTTGTTTTAAAAGTAGCTGGTATGGGGAAAGCATTTGGTATTGGATTTAACATCACTAATGATGGTGTTGAAATTATTGGTGATGAATTTGCTATTCCACAAATTAAAACATTTAAACAACTTCTACATGATGCTTACATTACAGTTGCTACAACTGTTTCACTTATGCAACTTGGTTATAAAAACTTAAATGTCATTTATGATCAAAATCAAGGATTTGTAATTGAAGGAGTGAGAATATGAAGTCGGTAAAAATAGTTGTAAAAGATGGTAAAATAATTATTGACTTTAATGGATTTATTGGAAATGAATGTTTTGTTGAACATGAGAAAATACAACAATTGTTAAAGAATTTAGGAATTGAATATATTGATCGAAAAGATCAAATTAAACCTGAAGCTTATAGAGTAACTATTCAACAATTTAGACAAGTTAAAACAGGATAAACTATGATAATTCAAATACATGTTAAAAATGGTAAATTGTTAATTACTGTGCCTAGAAATGAAACTGAAATTATTGTTCAAAAACTTGTAAATTCAATTAAGGAAAAAGGAATTGAAGTTAAGAATGTTTTAAATAATTTACATTGTGGTTAGTCATGTCTAAATCTTTAAAAGATTTTAAATCTCAAGTTCTTTCTTTTCTTAAGCGAAACAAAATTCCACTTGAAGTAATTATTAATGTTTATTGTAAAGGTTCTACACCACCAAAAGCTTTTGAGGATAAGCTTATTCAATTTGAAGAATTTATTACACAATTTACCAAAGATATTGATAAGTTTATCAAGAAAGTAATTTGTGAAGAAATTGCGATTGAACGTGAGAAAATTATTCAAGAACGTGGTATTGTTAAAAAATTTGAAATACCTATTATTAAAGAAACTGAAGTTGTGAAATTAGTACTTGGTATTAGACAAGATGGAAAAATTATTATTGTTAATAATACTGAACTTGGTATTCCATGTAGAGAAGTTAAAGATCTTATACTTGGTTCAGTAAATATTTACATCAAATGTGAAGATCAGTACATAACTTTTACGCATAGTCTTGATAAAAATACTTGGTTAGAGATACAGAAATTTCTTAATCAATTTATTTAAAATTATTCTTTAAGTGGTCTTTTACCGAATATTCTTCTATATGCTCCATACCCTGGTATTCCAATTCCAAACAACATAGCACTTGTTATTACTTCAGCCATTACAATATGTTTAACACGTGGATCTTCTTCATCTCCAATATCTGGAATACCCTTTACACAAATTTTAGCACCTACATCACAGAAGTACACTTCTGGGAAAGGTCTACCACGTTTATACCTACCCATACCACGCCAGTACATTTCGAAGTAGATTCGTCTAGCATCTTGCCAAAGTAGTGAATCTTTACCAGCCTCAGATGCTTTTTTCATAAGTTCAATAACATCCCAACATCTAGATCCTGGATATCCAAGTTTGTGCCAATCTGGATTTTCTGGTAGGTCGTTTCTACAAATCACAAGTCTATAATTTGGTAATTTTAGTTCATGTAGTCTTTGTTCAAATTCTTTTTTAAATTCTCTCAATACCTTATCCATAACTAAATTTCTTAATCAAATTCAAGTTTTATATTTGTTATTAAATTACTTCTTATACATGAAACGTGATGTTATTTTAAGTATTGTTAAAAATTTTGAGAAATATTCAATTGTGTTTAAAAGTCGTAGAAAATTAATTCCAACATTTTCAATAGGTGATGCAAGTATTGAAAAACTTAAACAAATTATTAATGAATTTAAAAATCGTGAATTTACAATTGATGAAGTTTTGAAAAAAGCAACATTGTATATAGTTTGGCGATCTAAACAACGTTGGAATGGTATTGAAATTCTAAACAAAGAAATTCTAGAAAAAATAACTCAATTAAACATAAAATTACGATTAAAAATATGTAGTTACAAAATTGAACAATGTAATGAAAATGAAATACCAATAATTTTCACATTCCCAACAATTCAATCCACAGGATTTTGTTTAGAAATTATTCAGTAAATATTCAACAATTTAAATATCTTTGCTAAACTACAATACTTATGGAATTATTAAATCCAAAGATTTGTGAAGAAATATGTAATGATTTTATACTTACGAAATTCTATTACGATCTTGACTTTATTGATCAGGAAGTTATGAAGCTTAATGACATAATGAAGAAAGTAATGAACATACTTGGAATAGGTGATGTGAAAAGATTATCAATTGAAAAATGGTATGAAGATTGTATAAAAGTACAAACTAATCCAATTTCAAATGCTATATTTCATGAAAAAGCCTATATTCTCAAGAAAAGCTCACAATCTTACAGAATTATTATTCGAACAGTTGTTAGATTGAATATAGAAACCAATGAAGTAATTGAAAAACATAGAGAAGTAAATATTTACAGAGATTAACAATGTCTGTTAAAGTTGTTGTTAGTCCAATAATTTTAACAAATAGATTATCAGTTGATGTTTTTAAAGATCAAAATCTTATTGAATCAACTACTGTATCTTTTGAACAATTTTATAGAATTTTAACTAGAGAACATGATTTAACAATACTTGAGAAAAGAATTCATGAATATGTTTTAAAAGGTAAACTAATTCTTCATGTTTGGGCTCTTGATTTTTCTTTTGAAGTAAATTTACATGATTTTAAATGTTTTGCAAATACATTTAGATTTTCTTTAAGTACAAATAAAGACAACGCGTGTATTTCTGAACGTATTAATTTTGAAGTTGGTTTTCTAAGAGCAACATACTTTACCAAAATTATAATACAGAAGCAAATTAATGTATATGGATATGTTTTAAAGCTATTTCGAGATATGTTTTATCAATGTAATTTACTTCCTAGAGATTCAGGATCTAGAAAATTAATTTCGGGTTGGAAATGGTGGTTAATTAGAGATGGTAAAGAAATAAGTTTAAGTAGTATTAAAGATCGATCTATTAAACGAAAAATAATTGAAATTCTTAGAGAACATGGTATAAATATTCAAGATGATGAAATAACAATATCAAAAATAGATATGCTGTAATGAAAATATAGACAATACATTACAAACTCATGTTATTAAATGATTCAAATATTAAATATTTAACAATAGGTTAATTTATTGGACTATGATCGTTAATCTCAAAGTTTTAAATAAAATAACAAAAACTGAAAATGTTATTGGTATTAAAATTGATTATCTTTCTTCAAGAGATGACTTGGTTAAATATATCATGATTCCAATTGTTGATTATGCAATTCAATATGTTGATGAAAATAGTCGTTCTATCGTAAATTTAATTGAGAATAATCCTAAAGAATACTACATTATGTGTTCAAAATGTAAATTCAAACTAAACATTTACAATTTCTGTAAAAAACTTGGTTATGAAAAACCTAATCCTGAAGATGTAATTACTCACGTTCTACATCACTATGTTTATAAACATATTCTACACCAACCAAAGTATGTATATGAAAGTACAAGAGGTATTCATATTTTTGATAGTCTGATGTTAACTTCAAAACATGTCATTCTTGAGTCAATCGATGAACCTGAAACTTGGCTTCTTGTAATTTCAAGAAAAGTTTTTGAAAAGAATCGTGATAGAATAAGGAAAGCCATTTTTGAAATTGAAACTAATTACATTTTTGAAAATGTAAAAGAGTATAGTATCAGAACTATACTTACTGAAAAACTTGGACTATATTTCAGAGATAGTTATGATGAAATTTGTCCAAAATGTGGTAATGAACTTTTTACACGTTATTACGATGAATATGATTATGATGAATATCATAAACTTGAACTTCAAAGAAAAATACCATCTTGGTCATACATAATTGATTTAGCCAATAGAAAAATTAAAGTAATTAGACATGTTGAAGAACATTTTACAGTACTTGATAAAGACCGTGCACAATGTCATTACTGTGGTTACACATTTTCAAAAAATGAAATTATTAATAAAGTTTTAGCAAAAATCTATACTCAAATTAATGATTTTGTTGAAAAATTATATGAAATCTACATATCATTGAAAAAGTAGCTATGTCTAAGAGAATTGACCATCTTAAGAAGAAATTTTATGAATTGTTAGTTGATGCTTATGCTCATTGGTATCCAGTTTTTGAACCAGATAAAGATCCCAGACAAGAAGCTATTGATTTATTAAAATCTTCATTTTTAGATGATTGGAAAGAACTTAATGTTGAAGTTTTGAAAAAGCATGAGCTTGTTCAAATTAAGAAACTTTTAGTTATGTGGATTAGTAAAGATGAAAAAACTGATTATGTTTATGATGAAGAAACTTCACTTGGTTTTAGAGGTCTCGTATTCAAGAAAGATAGTTATTTTGTAATTGAGGTTATTGAAGAAACTCCAATGGGTACTGATTGTTTCTTTGCTATACTGACACCAGATGATAAAGCGTATAAAATATGGTGGTAAACGTGAATTATTGTAGACTTTTTGCACTTAGAAAGTATTATTGTTTACATTGTAGTAATAAGTCACCACGTAGCACGGGTGTTAAACTTCTTGAACAAATACTTGATAATAAGTTAAGTTTTGAAATTAAACTTTTTGACTATGGATGTTCAACTTGGAGAAACACGAAGTACATCTGTAGTAAATACAGGGTAAAGTATGCAATTAGATGTGATATTACATCAATTACAAAACCTGACATTGTTTGTTACCCAACTCATTTACCCTTCAGGAATAAGGTTTTTAATGTTGTATTACTTAGTCACATCTTAATGTTTTTGAATAATAAAAATGAATGGAAAGTTGTACTTAATGAACTTAAGAGAATATGTAAAAAATACATTGTTATTGAAACATTTCATTGTAAAGGAAAATCAAGAATGAAAAGTTTTGAAAAACCACTTCAATACACTAAAGAAGAACTTCTAAATCTTATTAATGATCTTAAGTTAAGAATAATTAAAAAGAAAATTGATAAGTTAATGGAATGTTTAGTTGTGGTTCTGTTGACTAGGGGTGTGTTGTTTTGTGAATGTTGAATTTAAATGTTTTACCCCACCTTAGTTGTTAAAACATGAAAATTATCCTTTTACTGATTCTAATGTTCTAATTTCTAATGTATATGTCTTGTCATTCCATAGTAAATAACTTATATTATCAAATTCACATTGTATACTATCATGTGTAATTACACAACTACCACCTTTAATGAAGAATTTTTCAACATAGAAATCAACAAAATCATATTCACCCTTTCTTCCAAATACTCTCAAGAACATGGAATAACCTTCTAATTTTTCTTCAGGTTCTGGATTATAAGCACTTTCAAGTTCAATTCTAGTACCGTATGGTTTCTTAATAATACATGCATATACATGATCACTTAATCTCTTTAATTCACCACCAAGAGTATTACACATACTTCTAAAATTTTTAACATAAGGACTTTCTTCTAAACTTTCAACTAAACTCATTGAAAAAATTGTAAAGATTTTACTTTAATCTTTTACGATTATGTAATTACTTAAATGTTTAAATGAAGTTAGGAGGATGTAATTGAATTTCTTTTTAAATAATTTTTGTTACGTTTTTTCTATTTTGTAATGTATTGTTTCTTTCTTTGGTATTTTGTAAATTAGGTAGATGTTTGATACATCTTCAATTACTTTTTCAAGTATTGCAAAATCTAGTGTTAATTTTTCAGTTAGTGGTTTTGGAATTACAATCATGTGTGAATGACCTACTTTATGAATTTTCAATCTTGTTTGAAAATCAATTACTTTAATATTTAATTTCTTTAGTAAATTTTGGAAAAACTCATGCAATATACTTTCAAGTGAAAAACTTGAATACTCATCTACTAACCATTGCGTATAGATTAAACAGTAATTAACAGTATTGAAGTTCGGTGTTAAAGACATGTAGTTAAGTCTATAGTATTGAATAATTATTCCCTTATCTTTTCTAAACGAATTAACTATCTCTTCAGGATTTTCAATAAAATCAACATAAAGATCAAATAACTTATCTTGTCTAAAAAATTTAATTAACAAACTTGGTTTGAAAATTTTAAATTTTGTTTTTACTTTAGGCTCAATATATACTTTATAAATCTCAAATTCATAAATATTAGCAATTTTCCTAAAAATATTAATGAAATCAAAGTAAATATCGTATTTAGATCCATGAATTTCCAAGTCGGTAAATGATAGGCTCATTGAAAATACAATTTTTAACAGAGTTTAAATACACCATCCCATGAAATATGTGTAATACAGTTCATAAAATTACGAAAGTTTAAACATACTTAATGTACTATAGTTACTTGTAGATTATGGACACGTGTAGAATACAGTTAATTCATTATTTACATGGTTTATTAATTGTTTCAAATTTTATAAGTGATTTAACTATATTTTAATCAATGAGTGAACAAAAAATTCAATATACTAATCCGCATGAAATGTTAATATCACTTATAAAATCTTATTACAATACTTATCCTGCTAAAACAGATAAACATTATAGTTTTGATGTTAATAATAAAATTTTCATTGGTTATGATAGGAATATAAGACCATCAATTCATTTAACGTGGAAAGAAGCAAATAGAATTGATGATAGTAATATAACAATTGAAGATATTAATTTTGAAAAGTGGATTTTAAGAGTTGAAATTTGTGTTGAAAAAGATTGTGAAGATTTTGAAACACAGTACTTAATAGCATATAGAAATTACATTAGCCAATATGGTTCTGAAAAGAAGGCATGGGCTATTGGTTTTAAAGAATGTGAAAAGCTATCTAAAGTATCTCAAGATTATGTATTTACACCAGTAATTTTAAGAGCTAAAAAATCTAAGTGGAATCAATTAGTTATCTTAGCCTTTCCGAAATCTGAACTTAAGAAATTTGATGATTATATTTGGTTGAAATTAGGTGTTAAACATGAAGAAACAAAATCAAGAATTATTGAACTTGTTAAAACATTGAAAGAATTATTAAATGAGTTAAAGGGTAAACAATTAACCGAGTCTGAAATAATGTCATTATTGCAATTAAAGAAGGTTTTTGATGAAGTTGTTGGATCATTGAAACAACATACTAAATTTGAGTCTAAGGTTGAAATGTTGTAAAACTATGTACATTTTGGACAATTAAAATAACCTTCAAAACCATGTGGATAATCTATGAAATATGTTTTACATCTTCTACAATAACATAGATAGAAATTTTCAAAATCTTTAAACTTCTTTGGTTTAAATCTACCAAGTTTTACATAGCCGATTAATTTAGCAATTATTCTCTTAATCAACGATATTTTCTTTAGGGTTTCTTTACTTAATTCAATTGGGAATTTTTCACTTTCTTCAATAAGTTTCTTAATTTCTTTGCTCATATTCTATACCTTACATGCATACATTATGATATCTCCTTTCTTTTCAGTTAATAATTTACCAATTATTGTAAATCCTACTTCACGTAGTTTCTCTTCTAGTTCTTCATGTGTAAAACCTTTTTGAAATGTTCCTTTTCTAGTTACATAACCATCTCCATATTTTAACCATCCACCTCTTTTAGCCTCATGTTCAATCTCTTCTTTACTTCTAACTGCAATTATTACACAACCATCTTTTTTCAATAACCTATAAACATCTTTCAATACTTTTTCACGTTCTTCAGGATTTGGAATAACATTAATTACATAATTTAACAATATTGTATCGAATGACTCATTTGGTAAATTTTCAGTACTTGTTAATAAACGTCCTTTAACTTCAAGATCTTTCAAGTGCTTATACAAGTATGGTTCTTTTGCATATGGTTCAAAACATGTAGCATCAATACCAAGTTCTAGAAGTTTTTTAGTATCAACACCAATACCACAACCATAATCAAGAACTTTACCACGTATAAAACCCTTCTCAAGAGCTAACCTTGTTGGTCTACTCATTTCCTTCCTGATGATTGCAGTAAGCCAAGGCTTAATAATAATTTTACCTTCTTCTTTTCTAACTTCAGCAGTTACTTCCTGAATAATCCAATACTTTGACATAGTTATGTATTTACTTATTTAAGTTCTTTAAAGTAATTCCTTAAATATCTCAAATGTTGTTAATTAAATGTGGATTTAAGTGAGGTTGTTAATCGATTATTTAAGATAGAGTCTGAACTTAGAGAATTAGCTACTGAACTTCAAATGAATAGAATTGATAAAGGAACTTATAAAATTAAATATGAAAAACTTGTAGATAAGTTACGTGAATTACTTAATGTGCTTAAGTCTGATAAGTACTTATTAATGTATAATTTTAGTTATATTTCAGGTATTGATAATATTGTAAAAAGTTTAGAACATGTTGAAACTGCTTTTACTCAATTTACATATGAAAAATTAGTTGACAAATGTAAAGGTTTTAATAATAAAACTTCATGTCAATTAATAAATGTTTCTGACCTTAGAAAAGAGATTGAAAATGTGAAAAACTTAATTGGTAGAAAATGTGGTAATTTAATTTTGTATGAAGATAAACTTTATCCACCAGCTATTATTGATGGTCTTGCAAATTGTGTACATGTAATTGCTGAAGAATTGAATAAATATACTGGTGAAAAAATTGGTAAATGTATTATCAGTAAAGAAGCTTCTAATTTAGCTAAATTACTTTGTTTAAAATGGGATCAATTAACTGAAAAATTTAAAGAAATTTACTCAGCTGGTGATTATCATGCTCTTTCAGGACATGTAATTAATGATAAAGTAAGTCTTAGAGTTGGTTCAGCTCAACAACATGCTACTCATATAAATGTTAAAGAAGGTAAAATTGAGTAT
>Ga0190307_1000331_pt1 | contig 14118 bp, 7 predicted proteins | sample 48700745_MG_FD_161653 | JGI IMG/M metagenome (GOLD analysis project Ga0190307, IMG submission 161653) | Hydrothermal vent sediment bacterial communities from Southern Trench, Guaymas Basin, Mexico - 4870-07-4-5_MG | ecosystem: Environmental > Aquatic > Marine > Hydrothermal vents > Sediment ... | reverse complement strand
TTCGCAAAAAGCATAATCGATGCCAGGTTGTTCGAGCAGTTGAAACTCATGAAAACGGTATACAAAAAACCCATCTTAATTCTGGAGGGAAGCGACCTTTACGAGCACATGGATGCGAACGTTATTCACGGCGCAATCGCCTGTGTGATAGTGGACTTTTCCGTTCCTGTTCTGCAAACGAAATCCGCGGCAGAAACCGCGCGAATCTTGAGTTTTATAGCAAGGCGGGAGCAGTTCTCCGGCAACCGCGTGCCGCGCGTACGCGAGGGTAAAAAACCGGGGGTGCTTAAAGAACTGCAGGAATACTTGGTTGCGGGGCTTCCCGGCATCGATTACGTGCGCGCAAAAAATCTGCTGAAACACTTCCGCTGCCCGGAATTCGTTTTTACCGCGACCGAGCGCGAACTGCGAGAGGTTCAGGGGATAGGAAGAACACTCTCGAAAAGGATAAGAGAGGTGCTTGAAACAGAATACGAGTGAAAATCTCATCCGTAAACCTCCGCTGCCGTTCACGAACATTTGCCTTCCGTAATTTCGTACTCCCAAGGAAATGCGTAACTTCCCTCGCTGCACGAACTTGGTTTGAAGCGAATGCAGAACGTTTTGCTCTCGGTTTTACTTCCGCTACTCCAAGAAATGTTCACCTCGAAGTCCGTTGCCCCTTGTCCGGGGATTACGGATTTGTAGCAAAAATCATCTTCCTCAAACTTATAGATGCTCTTCTTCGGTAGAGAGGAGATGCTCACAGAACTGTGATTTTTATCGCGACCAGGACCGTATGAACACCACCATCCCGCTATTCCGCTTTCCCCGCAGAAATTCGTGTCCATAACATCAACGGTAATATTAACATTATTCAGGTCGGAAGTCCTAAAATTTGTTACCCAGAATTCCAGTTTCGTTTGATAATCCAGAGCCCAGGGATAGTTATATTCCAACCTCGCAGCCTGTATACTTAAGTCGCCCTTAACCACCTCCCAATCGTTTCCGTTGCATCTCAGCTCGTCTCCCGTTGCGGTATAAATCGTTTCGCCCTTCAGCTTCTCGCTACACGCGTACCACTTCGCCTGTTTTGTGGTTTTGTCCGTTGACTCGCCCTCGGCGAACCCGCAGAGCAAGGGATATTTTACTTTATATTCATGCGTTCCCAAGCTCGTGGTTTTGAGCAGGTGACAGCAGTCCACGCTGCCCTCGACCTCCGGACAGGCGCCCTCTATTTTTTCATTTTTGTAACACAAATCCGTGGGGTTGCTCACAAACTGCTGGGAAAGTATATCTTCGTTACGGATGCAATTATCATAATGGTCTATTTCAGAAGTATAGCAGAAGGTGTTGTATCCCATTTTCGCTTCATCGCAGGTATCGTATTCTTTGCACTCTGCAAGCTCCAGCACATACGGCATGAGGTTATTGCTAGAGGAGGTGATGAGAGTGCCCGTAGGAACGTAGTAAACGTATGTGGGAGCGTCTATCTTAGCGGGCTCTACCATGGTTCTCGTAACTTTACCCTGTCGGGATATGTAGAGAACGCAGTACTTACTCGTTGCGTCTTCCCATGGTTTTAAATTAAATCTTAGAAAGGTTGTAACTAATACTCCTTTATACTTATAGGTTATGTGATTGAACTGGTCTGTGAAGTGAAACTCATAAATTTCCGGCGTGGTCTTCGGAACTAACACTACGTGTATCGCTTTATATCCGCGTGACATATCTATCTTTTCACGAGTTTCAAAAAAACTGAGAATACCCTTTACCTGCTCCTTTATATCAATGGATGTCGGCACCCACCAGCTCAACGCAAGCAACAATATGGCAATGGCGATAATCGCGAAGAACAGCGTGTGAAAAGCTATACCCTTCATAAACTCACTATTATGCTTTCGCGTTATTAAGTTTTAACACCTGAATTTTTTAAGGCCTTAGTGATTCTCAAATTTGCGTAACATATTTTCCAACTTCTTTTTGGAATTTCTGAGAGAATTTCTTCTCCACGAAAATCTCCAACGAGATGGATTTTGAGCATGTGTCAATAATTCTTTAAACTTACAACGTTTATCAGATTGGCCTTTCTTAAAGTTAAAGCGTTGTTCTTCATATAGTCACATTTTCGAAGTTTTTTGAAAGAAGAAATATTACGCAAAATTGTGCATCAGTAAGGTTAAGAGTTGCAGGTTGCAAAGCGAACTCACTCGCTCGGCAATCAATAACCCAAGCCCGCACCTCAATTCTTACCACAAACGGTGTTTCCCACACCGACATGAGGCTGTTTTCAAAATTACTGCGATAACTTGTGATAAAATAAGAGGCATGCAAACCCGCAGAACGCTTAATTCAAAGCATGACCGATTGATAAACAGGGAATTATCGGAGCGCGGCGCGATTCCCCCTCATTTAATCGTTCGTCGCTAATCGAAGGGAACTGTGATAAGAGTTTGTTTTTGATTTCCATCATCTTTTTAAGGGTTGCAGATTGCCTGTTTTAAAATAATAATCCCGATAACAGAATGATAAAATCGACCGATTTTCATCATACCGAAACGGAAAAAGTTAATGAGAAAAGCAAAACGATTAGCCCGCCACTCCCACCCCAAGGAAGCCACCCCTAATCGTATGACTCCGTAAGCAGCGGGAGGTATGAGCGATAAGCTTCCTCGCCATGCTCATTTTTACCTCATTTGGAAAGCCTTTTTCTTAAAAAGTATCTCGTTTCTCTACCCCTACCCCGTTTCTCTACGATGCCCTTCTCCAGCAAAATCTTGAGTTCTTTAAGAACAGCAACCTTACTTACTTTCAGATAACTTGCCATCTCGCTTGCGCTCATAGAAGTTTCTTTTAACAAATTTATTATTAAGCTTCCTCTTTTACCGAGCTCTTCGGGAATTTCAAAAACAAGCTCTGTCCAATTCGGTTTGAGCACGTATTTCATTTTTATTCCCATGGCTTCGCACTCTTCTTTCATCATTTTAATTCCCTGCCCTTCCCTTTCAACGTATCCCGCCTGAAACATCAGTTCATAAAGCAGAGGATTTCTCGGCAAAGGTTTTGGATCTTCAGGAGAGGTTCCTTCCGGAAAGCACCCGGGATTACTTATTCTAATTTTATTTTCCTCCAGATAAACGAACACCTCGCTTTCTATTGCATAGTTTCTGTGAACCAAAGCGTTAACCAATGCTTCTCTTACAGCTTTTGAGGGATACGGCAAACCTTCTGTTCTTTTTGTTTTTACAACAAGCTTCCTTCTCGCCAACCTTTCGAACAAAATTTCCATGGTTTTTTCCACCAACTCAAATACTGTTCCTTCAACTCTGTACCAATCCTCACCGATTTTTATTCTGAGCGAAGTAAAGGGATAATACCGTTGCGGTATTTTAGCAAAACACAGCACTCCGGCAAACGTTAGCAAATTCCTGCCGTTCCTTTTAACAATCACACCAAGTTTTTTCAGCGTAGCTTTTGTTGCCGGTCTTAAACCTCTTTCGATTCTTCTTTCGGAAAAAAATCTTAAAGCTTCTCCGTCAATCTCCTTCTCTTCAACGAGAGTCGGACATTTATCTATGGTAAGCAGTACCCTTTCCACTCCCCTCGAAATAATTTCCTGTAAAGTTAAGGCCCTTTTAGAGGTTCCTATTCTTATCCAAGCCGTATTACCGATTGTGCAGGTTTCTTTTGATTTTTCTACTTTAATAACGAGAATCTTTTTGTTTTCAATGGTGAAATCGAAAAACTTTACCTTGGGTAAGGGAGTGATGGAAATTAGATAAGAACTTATTTTATCTTTTAATTTGCCTGTCCTGTAACCTTTAATTACCCCTTTATCATCCACCCCTATCAAAATATATCCTCCTTCGGCATTGGCTAAAGCGCAGATTTCTTTACCTATGTCCTTTGTAAAATCCTCTTTAAATTCTACCGATTCGCTTTCTCCTTCGGCAATCAGCTTTAGTACGTCCTCCAACTGCATATAAAATCGTTAACTTCGTTTACTTAAAAAGTTTACGAAAAGCAAGAATCGTTAACATTTTTCGTTAACTTGGTTTACGATTTTTTAGAACGCAAACGATTACAGCTTCTGGAGATGCGTTATCGGTTGTGGTGGTTTGTGGGATGCGGGTTGTGGGTCAACGATTGTGGTAGTTTTCTTGGGGTGGCGGGCAATCGGCTGTGGCAGGCTCTGGGGTTCGGGGTGGCGGGCAACACTATTGCTGCACAGGGTTAACGATTGTGGTAGTTTTCTTGGGGTTAGGGGTGGGTCAACGATTATGGCAGTTTCTGGGGTAAGGGGTGGTGGGCAAAACGATTGTGGCAGTTTCTGGGGTAAGGGGTGGTGGGTTATTGGTTGTAGCGGTAACCGGGGTATGGGGTGGTAATATCTCTCATCCTTATCGCTAACTTTTTTGCGATATCCCGGCCATACTACAGAGAAATAAAGCCATTAAATTAAAGGAGATGTCAACGCCGCCGGTTCTTTCAACTTCGATTTTAATCTCCATCATACTCGAAGGGAAACAACCCCGCATCCTCCGCTTGGGAATCTTTATAAAAATCTCCGAATCAAACTCATGTATGCGGGAAGTAAGGGAATGGTTGAGGGAGTTCGAAGAGAAGCGCGTAAGGTTCGTGAGACCGATTTTCGTTGACATTCTCGGCAGAGTTCTCGATTTTACGGTGCCCGTGAACGAGTTCGAGACTCTCGTTGAAGAGGGAAAGGGATTCGACGGCTCTTCGGTGGAGGGTTTCGCGAGAACGGAGGAGAGCGACCTCAGATTCATTCCGGATGTAGATACGATTATCATTCTTCCGTGGGAGTACAACGGCGTCGAAACCTCGTGGAGGGAGGCAGTAGTTTTCGGGCGCATAGTTGAGCCGAGCGGAAGGGAATACGAGGGGGATACGAGAACTCTGCTAAAACGGGTGATCGAGAAGTACAGCGAGATAGGCACGCTGAAGTGCGGCGCAGAACTGGAATTCTTCATTTTCGAAAACGATAAGCACCCAGCGCACACGGACGAGGGCGGGTATTTCAGGTCAGGACTCTACGGAGAGATTAGAAAGGAATCGCAGCTCATGCTGGGAGAGATGGGGATAAAAACGGAGTTCGACCACCACGAGGTCGCGCGGAGCCAGCACGAAATAGATTTAGCCTATACCGATGCCCTTAAAATGGCGGATAGCATAATTTTGGCGAAATACGTGGTGAAAAGGATTGCGAAGCGTTTTGGCGTTTACGCTTCCTTCATGCCGAAGCCTATTACAGGAATAAACGGAAACGGTATGCACCTGCATCTTTCGTTGTGGAAGCGCGGCACGAATCTGTTCTTCGATAAACGCGCGCAGGGATTGAGCGCCATCGCGAGAGCATACATCGCTGGACTCATAGAGTACGGAAGGGATATTCAGGCGGCGCTGAACCAGTGGATAAACTCCTACAAAAGGCTCTATCCCGGATACGAGGCGCCGACCTATCTCGTGTGGGGAACGAAGAACAGGTCCGCGTACATAAGGGTTCCGGAATATCAGAAAGGAAAGGAGTCCTCAACAAGAATAGAGATAAGAAGCCCCGACCCGGCGTGCAACCCCTATCTCGCTGTAAGCCTTATTCACGCCGCGGGAATGGAGGGAGTTAAGAGAAATCTTAAACCCCCGGAGCCGGTTGAGGTTGATGTGTTCCACATGTCGGAAAGCGAAAGAAGAAGGTTGAACATAGCGGAACTTTCTCCCTCGCTCGAAAAGGCGCTCGAATTTTTCGAGAAAAGCGAACTGGTGAAACGCACCCTACCGGAGCACGTCTACAGAAAATTCATAGAAAATAAAAGGATAGAGTGCAGCAACTTTAACAGAACGGTAACCGATTACGAGATAAAAAATTACTTCGGCGTGCTGTGAGCCTTACTATTATCACAACCGCTGCGAAATTGCATTGCATAGCGGGAGATTTGAAGGTAGAGGTAAAAGCGGGGAAGCCGCACAGAAAGTATCCGAAAGGGGTTAGGATTTTGGAGGAGGAAGATTTGCCGAGATTTTTGATTGAACTGGTTTCGGAAAGTCGGAAAGAAAGTAAAAACATTAAATATTTTTAAAAGATAGGACCTTTATGCTGGAAAGAGTTGAGATAGAAAATTTCAAAAATATTAAAAAACTTTCCTTTGAGCCGAAAAAAATAAATCTAATTTTAGGCCCCAACAATGTAGGGAAAACAACCCTGCTAGAGGCAATTTTGATTTCCTTGATAGGATTGCAGGGAGAAGATATTATTTCAAAATACAGATTATCAGGCAAAGATGTTTGGAAAAGATTGTTTTTTCTCAGAAGCAAGCACGAGCTAGCAGAGTACGATCTATTTTTCAGGGAGAGAGAAAGTCCTTTCAAAATAAGGATAAAGTTAAAAGGTAAGGAGTACGAAATAACTTTGGAAAATAAAAATCTCGGAATACTTAAGCTGATTTGGCCAGGAGCTAAGGAAACGGTTAGATATGGTCCTAATTATTCAGCAAAGGGAGGCAATATTGCAAACATTTCCTATTGCTTTCTGTATCCTGGAATTCTGAATGAAATGGATTTGGAAGAAATTTGGTCGGAGCTCGATAAATACGGAAAAACGGAAAAGGTCAAGGAGATAATTAGAAAATATTTCGGAATAGAAAGTCTGGAATTTTCTCCTTTGAGAACCGCGCAGACCAAGGCATTCGTTTTACATTATAAAAAAGGAAAAGCAAAATACCCTATCTTCCTTTTGGGCTCGGGTGCAAGGATTTCCATAGTAATATCCTTGCTTTCAAATGTAAGCGATGTTGTGCTGTTTGATGATTTTGAGGTGGCATTGCATCCTGACACAGTTGAAATAATTTCGGATATTCTCAGAGAGACGAAAACTCAATTCTTCATCACCACCCAAAGCAAAGAAGTTGTAAGAAGTTTGGTAGAAAAAATAGATGATACGCAAATCCTTTATTTTTACAGGGATGGTTCTTATTCTGTTTTCTCAAGAAAGGAAGTAAAAGAAATTTTGGAGACAACAGGGGAGATAAGATGATAGGAATTATTCTGTTTGCCGAAGATTACGAAATCTTGATAACTTTTATCGAACTTTTAAGAAGGTATGCTAAACTTAAAAAGAGGAAGGAAACGGAAAGTTGGTATGAATTTAGCGGAGAAAAAATAGAGTTATGTTCGGTTTTGGCCGGAGGCTACAGAAATCTCATTAAAAGACTAAAAGATTTTTTGGAAAACAAAGTTTTTGAGAGAATTATTTTCAACTGGATTAAAAATAAAGAGTTTGAAAAAGTATTTATCATCATCCTTTACGACAAGGACAAAGAGCAGGAGATAAGCAGCGAGCTCTCTGTCTGGAAGGAAAAATTCAAGAGAGCATTTAGGGATGTTAAAGAAAAAATAGAGATAAAACATAAAGGTGTTGGGGTTAATTTTAAAAATTTCACTTCCGAAATAGAGAGCTATTTTCTGAGAAGAGAGTATGAAAAGAAAGAAATAAGTGAAGAAGAACTGGAAAATTATAAGAAACTGCTTCCTACCAATAAAGTCTCCTTGGTTTTTTATTTAAAACAAATTTTGAAATTCAAAGAGAAACCCAGCATGAAGGTCTATTTGGAAAGAGTGCTAAACGACGAAGAGTTTTGTAAATATTTGGAAGAGGAGATTTTAATTTCTTGGTTGACCTCAAAAACCGCGAGCCGTTTATAGATGCGCACCAATGGCTTTATCGACTTGGGAAAGGTTGTAAAATCTTAGTTTACAATATGTGAATACTTCGCTGCCACTGCCACCATTTGTGGTGGAGCAGGGAGCGATGAGAGAAAGAGAATAAGCATTTAAGAAATAAGCGCATGAAAAATTCTTTCCGAGCGCTTCGCTCTAATTTCTTTTTCGCAAAAGATATGATGCTCGTGCTCAAAATCGTTTACTGGAAGAACCACGCTCGATGAAGAAGATTTGCCGGGTTTTTTAATCGAATTGTTTTCAGAAATCTCAATATTTATAAAATCTTTGAAAAATGAGAGATGTAGATGTTATCCGCGGTTGGGAAGGAAAAGGCGGAGGAGGAAGCGCCGCTCGAGATGCCCGAGCCAGAGAGCGTTGCGGAGGAAGTAAACCTGTGGTGGAAGGAGGAAAATTGGAATTCCCGTTGCGCTTCATCGACCGATGTACAAAAAAGAAGCGAAGATAAGGAAGCAGTTATTTGCGAAAGGGATGGAAGGTTCTTTTCCGTTAATTTGCAACGGAGGTCCTATAGTTATATTATAATCGGCCTTGTTATCTCTTCTTCAACTTCCTCAGGGCGTTCGCTATCTTTCTTCGCTTCCAGCACGCCGCAGCGAAAACGATGGCGCACGCTGCGCACAACCACGCGATCAAGGTATAGTCTCCCCTAACTGCTTCTTCGGGCAGCGTTGTGGTTGTCGATGGCAGAGTTGTTGTCGTAACGGTGGTTGAAGTAACGGTTGTGGTTGTGGTCAGCGTTGTCGTGGTTGTTGTTGTAACAACCGTTCTTATTTCCCCGCTTATTGCGAACGTGCTGAACCCTGGAGTTACGGCTTCGTAAACGTAGCCATCCGCGCTCTCATTTACAAGGTTTGTGGTTAATGCTTCCCACGTTGTTGTATACCTGTAGAGCTTTATCGTTGCCGGCTCTATGTTATTTTCCTCTATCCACGATTTGTTTACCTCGAACTCTATTACTGCGCTTTCTATGTTGCTCTCATTAATATTACTTGCCGTAATTTCGAGATACTGATACACCTTACCCTTAACCTCCTGCTCTATTGTTGCCGGCTTCGCATCGAGCTTTGTAACAGTAATTTTCACGTCTGCAGCCCTGCTCTTAACCTTTATTTCTATCCTCTTCATAGCGATGCCGCTTTTCCCTATGCTCATCACGTGCTCAACACCTGGGAGCATCTCTGCCCATATATGCGCTACTTTTGGTATTATTTTCGCGGGAGCGGCGGCGCTGTACTGATAGCATTTGTGATTATAGCAGTAACCGTTTGGACAGTGCCCGTCAGCATAGCACTCCCAATCGCTCGGCTTGCATAAGCCGAATAAACAATTCCCGCTCAAACACTGCTCATCGCTCGTGCATGCCTCGTTTAACTGAAGCCATCGCGTACCGTTGGTTAGCGGTGAGATTCCTGAAAAGTGCGGTATTTTGAAGTAAATCATGTTGTTTGCCTTATCCATCCAGCACCAGTAGTTAAAGCTGTATTCTCCATCATAACACGTTACGCCCGTTGTAAAGTATTCGATTGGATAGCACAGATCACGAGAGCAGTTTTCGTTTTTATATTCCTGCGGTAATTGAGTTGTGTGATTCGCTGAAATATTCCAGATAACGTTCCAGTTATCATCGTAAATGTAGGGTATTTGTATTCTCACCTCTTTGTTTTCGTTAAGCTGCGTATCGCTGTACGGAATTCCCACCAACGCGTAATCGTAAATCTCAGGCGCCATCGAGCCGAGCTTCCATATCTTACCGAAGCTCGTTGAGCTGCTAAGATCAGCGATTTCCTGCGGCGATATCTCTGCGCTTGGAGGACCGCTCGCTATCAAATCCACTCCTATGAACTGCAAAACAACACCGCTCGAAAGCTCCATCCTTATATTTACCCTGCCCTGCATCGCCGCTTTTATCGGGTCGAATTTTTCCTTGCCGGAATCTGTTGAAAATATTACGCAGCTCGAGTTTACATTGGGTTTATTGCACGCCTCGCTGTATCGAAGGAATTTTAGCGTAAACGGAAGCCGCTCCTCCTTTTTGGGAGGCTTGATCTCGAACTTACGCAATATTATATTGTAAGCTCTCTTGTTTATGGGCGCGGCATATTTCTTTTTGATCGGTGCGTAGCGGTGGTTAAACACGAGGACTTTGATGTTTTTATCCCTCAACAAAGGTGCCGAGACGTTCGAGGCGCTTTTTGATTTGCATATAAATCTTATCGTCTCGTTCTTTGTTGCGTTAACGGGATAATCCATGAGCTCTATTTCAACATCGCTTCCCTCAACAGCGTGAAGCACGGCGCTACCGTTTGGCAGCGTTAGGTTGGCGAAGAAGTTAAATACAGTTGCGTTCCAGCCGGAGCTCGCATTTCCTGCCATCGGATAGAGCGTTATGTTTTGTGTTATATTTTTCGATACGTTTCTTACGAGCAGGAATCCCGCGAACCAGTGCGTCGAATTTCTCGCATACGCTATCAGAAGATAATCCGAGCCGCTCATCACGTGCTTTTTGTAATAGCCGTTTGAATCGAGCGTATCGTTGCCCGGGAAGTTCGCGAACCAAGGTAACTTGGCATCGCTCGACACAATGTTATTGCCCACAACGAGATAGGTTTCTAACGTTGTGAAGTTAACAGGAGTTGAATTGAGTATAGTACCGTTTATCGTTACCCACTGCCAGCTTACGTTGAGCTTAACCTCCGTTACGCTCCCCATCGTTACCGGCGTTACCGCTCTCGTTTTCGGCGGAGAGGGCAGATTGGTTTCGTTTATGAGATTCGCCGGTGGCTCGCGCCAGTAAGTTATGATATAGCTTCTATTCAGGGGGAGGGAGATGTTTATTCCCTCTCTGCTCACGTTCTGGAAGAACTTTAACGGTATTCCTGTTGCGTTATCCATAATTACGCCGTAAAGGTAATCGGTATAATTACCGCTCGCATTTATTGCACGCAGCCACAGCGTTGCCGCGGGCACCAAATAAAGCGTTACGTTGCTCGTGTTCATGAACCCCGGCAATGGAGGCAGCGTCGGAGAGATTTTTATCACGCTGCCGCTTGCGTTTCTCTGAACAGCATATAATTGATAGCCCCAATCCACGCGACCGCTTCTATTCAAGGGTATGGAAAATCTTCCTGATTCGTTGAGAGCGAAAAAGTTCCGCCACACAATGCCCTGCTCCACGCCCGGCATGCCGCGAGGTTTCATCTCCACGGCGTAAACAGTAACGTTGCCCTGCGAAAGATTCACCAATTCACCTGTTTCCATATCGTATACGAAACCCGAAACAAAAACGTTTTCTTGCGGAGTGGTATCGATGTAAAGTTTCTTCACCATTTCAGAGATATTAGAGTTTAATGCCTTGTCCCGAACGAAAATCCTTGCAGCATATTCGTGGGATTCGTTACCAAGTATTTTAACAAGTTTGAAATCGGAATAACTGCTTATGTTCAATAGCGTTCCGTTTACCTCACCGTAACTGCTGTTCAAATAGATTGGGGTGAAATTTCCAGCTACGCTTGCTGCAGGTATGTTATGCTTGCCGTCGGTTGAATTTATGCTCACCAACGCATAGGTTGATGGATCGAAGTAAGCATACGCTAATATGCTCTGATTTAACCATCCTTTAACACGATAGTTGTCAAGTTCTAATGTAATCTTGGTTGCATTAGCACTACCATTGGTCAAAACAAATATTTCACTGTTCCAAGCTCCGGTGTATACCTTTGTCGTTATCCATGGCTCTCCTAGATAAGAACCTGTGATTGGTTTATTACGGATATAAACAACGCCCTCGTTGCTCGATTCGTTCAAATCGATTATATCCAATCCGACAAACGCAACGTTGCTTTCGTTAACCTCTACCGAAATGTATGCTGGATCGTAAACAGAGATTTTATAGTTTTCCTTTATACTCGAAGAGCTCGGCAGTGCGGTGAAAGAAGGCGATATGGTATCGAGGTAAAATGTGAGATTTTCGGTTTTGTTAGCATTGCCCGCTAAATCCGTGCACTCGATGAACCATGTGTATATATTTCGGGCTTTCCAGTAATCGGTTTCGTTTAAAATTAATGTTGAATTTGTTAGCGTTGTATTTGTGCTGTTCAGCACAGAGGAGTTCGTTTGGTTTAATATCGAGACGCAATCCGTTGCGTTGCATTTAAATATTCTTAGCGTGCAGCTCATGTTCGGAGATAGCTTATCTGTTGCGTTAAATCGAAATGGAGGGGTGGCGTTGTTTATCCATGTTTGATTAACCGCGAGCCTGCCGAGAAGCGTTATGGCTGGTGCTGTTATGTCAACGGTAATGTTAAAGGTTGTTAAATTGAATTTTCCAGAAGGATCGCTCGCGGAGAGATTAACGAAATACACTCCCTCGCCGCTCACTGTGTAACTAACTTCTGTATCGTTCTCGCCATTTCCCGTCCAGTTCTTAATCAAGTTCCACGAGGAATCGAAAAGCGAAAGGTTCCACGAAAATCCTTGGTAATCATCTTTTACCGTGAAGTTTATTCTTAAAGTTGTTTCATTAGTCCATCCTCCGGATTGCTTATCGTTGATATACCTTATCATAACAGCTGGTGTTGAGTTATCTGCAAAGAATTGGGTTGTGCTAACGTTATACCAATTTCCGCTTTGGTCAAGAGCGTAAATCGTTATATTAAAATATCCTTCGTAGGAATCATCAACATTAAAATCGAAGGAGAACCAGAAAGTTCCGTTCAAATAACCAGAGCTCGTGTTCGTCCAGTTCAGGGATTTCGTTGCGTTATCTGCTGCAAAAATTGCGGATGCGTTTGTATTGTTGGTATTCGCGATGAATATTTTCGTTATGTTATTATCGAGGTTTGCATTTGTTGAGGTTAAATTTACCAAAACGATGGAAATGTTTAAATCTTTTGTATCGAGCGTGAAGTTGAAGCGATACGCCTGCGAGGTATTAATAAACTTCATTTCATCCTGTTTTAAAGAAGTATTTAATTTCACTTCTGTTACAACAGGTTGGGCAAAGCAGTTGCTTGCTGTTGCGAGAAGCAAAGTGACGAAGAAAAACAAAAATCGTTGAATATTCATGGGCTCACCGCGTAAGATTTGAGATTTGTTATAATTATTTTCTCGAAACCTGTATATAAAATTTTTGGTTGTGTTGGCTTTGCGACAAAAATCATTCTTCCAACCAAGGTACTTCTATGCCGCGCAAATAGCGTAGATAGGAAACTCTTCTGATGTTGTAGCACACGGCTCTAGCAAATGCCTCTACTTTACGTCTATCTTCAATTCTTCTTGCCAACGGTCTGGTATACTTTCTTTTCCATACGGAATTAACGCTTTCAGATATGCTACGTTTATGATAATGTTCAAGCCAATCTTGCGGATTGTCTATGAAAGCGAGTAGCATCTCTTTCCATGCCTTAGAGCCTCGTTTCTTTATTATTGTATTTTCTTTTGGAAATATGTATGGCTTAGCTCCTACACTATCTATTGCATCACAATTTGCTCTTGATAAATATGCAGAATCTGCAGATACCGAATCTATTTTTATGTAGATCTCGTTTGTTTGCTCTAACAATGGTATGAGATACGGGCTTTCATTGCATGGTCCGGGCGTTATATCAATAGCTGTGAATAATTTTATATTCACACCTACCATGCCTATGAGCATTTCATATGATTTTTTCTTATCTTTATCGTTTGCATAGTTTTGTTTTATAGAAGTGGGTAAACCAGAACCATCTATGCTAAATTCCGTTTCCTTATCTTTAACGACTTCATTTGTTAATTTAAAAACTTCCATTAGTATGGCGATTACGTCTGCATCTTCGTATGCACGCTCAATATCCTTAGGTGTAAGTCTTTCGTCTATTTCTAATTTTTCTCTTAAAAACCAAACTAACTGAGCAGCAAATCTATCAGTTGCCATGAAGTATTGTTGAACCAGAATCGCTTTTGCTTTATCTCTCGCGTCTTTTGCCGGTCTTCCTTTACCCTTTCTATTAATCATTTGCCATATCCTTTCGGATGCTTCATTTACCATGTTTCTTATTAAGATTAGTTGATTATCCATTTCTTCTAGTTGTGCTTGATTATAAGCTGTCCAATCTATGTTATTCACCAACTCTTTTGACTTGTACTTAAACTTTTTTCTCAACTCCTTTACGCTCCTGCCTCTTAAGTCTCTTATCAATTCATTAAGTTTACGTTGAGTCTTTGGTAGAGGCATAACATATTATTAGTTTAGGAAAGATTTATTCTTTCGAGAACAAGGCTCTACGCCATAAAACATATAAAATCCATCTAACTCAGCAAGGATTCGTAACAAAAATCAGGAACTTTCCCTATTCCATCATCCGACCAATTTCCCATAAATTCAAAAACGAAGAAAATTTTTCC
>Ga0190307_1000328_pt1 | contig 14148 bp, 19 predicted proteins | sample 48700745_MG_FD_161653 | JGI IMG/M metagenome (GOLD analysis project Ga0190307, IMG submission 161653) | Hydrothermal vent sediment bacterial communities from Southern Trench, Guaymas Basin, Mexico - 4870-07-4-5_MG | ecosystem: Environmental > Aquatic > Marine > Hydrothermal vents > Sediment ... | reverse complement strand
CGTTGATTACGGAGGAGGTACAAAGAAAGAGGTCGATATATCCTTGGTCGATGCGAGAGAAGGTGACTGGGTTATCGTGCACGTGGGGTTTGCGATAAGAGTAATACCCGAAAATGAGGCGGAAGAGATTCTGAAGATATTTGGGGATATGTATGCATGAGTTTTCGACGATGCGATCCATAGTTGATATCGCCATCGAGGAAGCGGAGAAGCATGGATTGAAAGAGGTGAATGAAATTGAGATATGCATAGGAGAGCTGACCATGCTTTCCCCAGAGCAACTCAAATTCTGTTTCGATGTGCTGAAGAGGGGCGTTCTGAAGAAGGCGAAATTGAAAATAGAGATAATCAAAAGCAGGGTTAAGTGCAGGGAATGCGGATATGAGGGCGGGATAGATTATCTGGAAGAAGTCGATCATCTGTTTCCTTTGCTTTTCTGCCCGAAATGCAAAGGAGAAGTCGAGATAATAAGCGGTAAGGAGTGCTACATAAAGAAGTTGTCCGGAGAAAAATAGAGAGGGAGTGGTGGTTTCGTTGTCTCTTACTACCTGGTCCTTTCTCCACTCGCAATCATGCGTGGCTTTTTGAGGAGCAGGTAGACCTCCCACAGGGCTATTCCCATGCAGACCAGGAAAACGCCAAGCAGGAAGGCAGATGGTGAAACTTCTATGAACTCGACTTCGTGTCCAGCGAAAGCGTCTTCTACGATTCCCATCGCATGGTCAACGAAAACCATCACTGTCGCTCCCCAGAATATGAGACTGAGTAACTCAAGTTTGTATCTCCCTTCATCCTTAAAATACCATAGAGCGGTGGATATTACGGCAGCTATTGCGAGAATGATCAACCACATGGTATCAACTCCTTACGGTTTTTGCTTTTCGAAGTTTGCTTTCCATGGTGATCGTGATTGCGACAATTATTGCCCACACAATCGTTATAGCGATGGCCATCGCGAGTCCATTTGTGACCATCTCGTGCAGCATGATAGCGGTATCCTGCGGATTTCTCATCGCCGTCAGGAATGGAGGCCATGGAACTACCTCACCATGCCAGATGTGCTCTACAGCGAGTAAGAATACTCCACCCCAGAGCATTGCGTTAAGCCAGCCAAGTTTGTATCTCTTTGTTTTTTCTTTACCAGCTACTTTCTGAATTGCGCTTGTCACTATCGCTTCTGCAGCCGGGACCAGGAAACACGCCATCCTCTCACCTATCGGGAAAAACCAGAAATTAGTATTAAAAATTTTTCTTTTCGTAATACTTTTATCTGGTTTTATGATTGGACGTAATATGGAAAGGATAAAAAGAATCAGCGTTAGCATACCGGAGATACTCTTTAAAGAATTCGAAAACGTGAGAGAAATCGTTGGAGAGAAAAAGAGGTCAAGGGCGGTGGCGGAGGCGCTTTATGAGTATATATCTGTAAACAGATGGACAAAACTGGAGGGAGATATATCTGGTGTGATGATCGTGTGTTGCAGAAGGGATAAAGAAATGAATTTTCTCTTTGATGTGGAAAACGGGTTTGTGGATGTTATCAAATCTTCCTTCCATGTGAGGATCGATTCTCTCAATTATCTCTGGATATTCGTATTCAGCGGGCATTCAGAGAGGGTTAAAAAACTGGCAAGGGAGATGGGGAAAAGAAAATGCATAAAGGGTGTGAGGATATTCACAATCCATGCATGATGTGAATCTGGAAATAGGAAGGGACATCTTCGAGGAAAACAGAAAACTCGCGGACAGGAATCTCGAACTCTTGGATAAACACGGCATAAAGTCCTTCGATTTTATGGGTGCCATAGGTTCGGGAAAGACCCTGCTTATAGAGAGATTTATAGAGCTACGCAATAAAAAGGTTGGAGTAATAACCGGGGATGTTACAGGTGATGATGATTTCAGGAGGATAAAAAAATTAACACCCCATGTGGTGAATATAAACACTGGTAAAGAATGTCATCTCGATGCTCATCTGGTTCTTCACGCTCTGGAGAAGATAAATCTCAAGGAGATTGATTACCTTTTTATAGAGAACATAGGAAATCTGGTATGTCCTGCCGATTTTCCGCTTGGAACACACAGGAGAGTTTGCATAGTATCTGTCACCGAGGGGGATGATATGATAAGAAAACATCCTCTGATTTTTCAGCAATCCGATGTAATAGTTGTCAACAAGGTGGATCTGGCTGAATATGTGGACGTGGATATTGATACGATAAAAAGAGATGCAAGCAGTATATGTCCAAATACGACCATCTTTTTCACCGATGCAAAAACCGGAAAAGGACTGGACGAATTTTTCAGATGGATTGAAGAGGGCTAAATCGCATACTTTTAAATATTGGGTTCGAATAATCGGATTCGATGAAAAAGGATAGATTGATAAAGGAGTTCTATGACCTCAAGGTAAAGGACCTTATGGATCACAGGTACTGGGATTTGCCCGTTGTTGAGAAGGGTACAGATATAGTCACTGTTCTTTCCATACTGAGTGGAAAAAACCATGTGTGGGTTGTGGATAGTAAGGAGAACAGACGACTCGTTGGTGTTATAACAGAACATGATACTCTTTCTCTTCTCTCGCCGCCGCATCTCCCACCATACATGTTTGGAAAACCCGACCTCAGATCCCTTCAATTTGGCATCGTATCGAAGGCAGAAGATATCATGTCGGAGAAGCCCATAACATGCAAAGCCGATGAGAAAATATCCGATGTTCTGTTGAGAATGAAGAAATACCGCATAAGACGGGTTGCGGTTGTTGATGATGAGGGAAAGCTGATTGGAGAAATTACCCTGCACCACCTTATATGCAAGTATTACAGGGCAAGCCAGTACCATAGCATAACGGAAGCAGATACTGATAAAAAGAAATGACCCATGCCGAGATACATATTTGAGATATCGGGCGAGCATCCCTCCATACCCATATCCGAGATATTACATCTTCTTCCCCTTGGAAACACTGGTTGCACGCTTATTTTTGGAAATTTTTTGATAATTACCGTTGATATGGACAGAGAGGAGATAATAAGGATTTCCAAAAGACTGGCCTTTACCCATTACGTGAATGAATATCTTTTCTCATCGGAACCTTCAAAATCCAGTTTGTTGAAAACCGTGAGAGAGAGCGAGATACCAAATATGGAAGGGAGTTTTAAAGTGGAATGCGAAAACAGAAGCAGAAGGAAAGGCATTTCTCAGGAGCTCGAAAGAGAGGTTGGCGCCATATATGCAGAGCATGCGAAGGTAAATCTCAAAAACCCGGATACTGAGATAAGGTTGCTTCTTTCAGATGACAGATGGTTTGTGTGTAAGAAACTGATGGAGATAGACAGGGGAGAGTACGAAAACAGGAAAGCAGACAGGAGACCCTTCTTTTTGCCCATATCCATGCATCCGCGCCTGGCGCGCGCCATGGTGAATCTCTCCGGGATAAGAGAAGGAGAAAAATTGCTGGACCCTTTCTGTGGAACTGGAGGGATGCTGATAGAAGCGGGACTTGTTGGAGCGAAGATTCTGGGGAGTGATGTGCAGAGGTGGATAGCGGAGGGATGTAAAGAGAATCTGCATCATTACGGATTACACGACTTTCAGATAGAAGCTCTAGATGTGGGTGATATCGAGGTTTTTGGTAAGGTGGATGCGGTGGTGACCGACTTTCCCTATGGAAAAGCATCGACCACAAAGAAGGAACCTGTGGAGAGTTTATACAACAGGGCTTTTTTTGCGATTTCGAATGTTTTAAAGCAGAGAGGTAAACTCGTGTGTGCGATACCGAGCACGGAATCCATAAAGATTGGCAGTGAATATCTTGATCTGATCGAGGTTCATCCATTCCGGGTGCACAAGAGCTTGATAAGGTATATCTGTGTTTTCAGGAAGTGAAAAGCTTCTATTTTTAAGAAATAGTTTTATTCTGTTTAGAGATTCATGGAAAGGTGCAGCTCTACGTGATATTCCTTGGAACAGGGGGAAGCTGGCCGACGGTGAAGAGAAACGTCTCGGCTATAGCGGTGAAGAGGGGAGGAGAAATCTTGCTCTTTGACTGTGGAGAAGGTACACAGAGACAGATACAGAGATCGGGACTCAGTTACATGCAGATAAAGAGCATATTCATCTCTCACTTTCATGGCGACCATTTCCTTGGACTCCCGGGACTGATACAAACGATGCAGCTTAACGATAGAAAAGAGCCACTTACCATCTACGGACCAAGAGGCATCAGCAGAATCGTGGAGATCGTGAAGAATCTCGGTTATTTCAGACCATCCTATGAAATCGTGGGTAAGGATGTTGACGAGGGAGATGAGATAAGATTCGATGGATACAGTGTCAGACCTTTCAGGGTGGAGCACAATGTGCCGGCTCTCGGTTACGTGCTCGAAGAAGATATGAGACCGGGGAGATTCAACAAGAAAAAAGCTCTTGAGCTTGGAATTCCAGAAGGACCTCTTTTCGGCAGGTTGCAGAGAGGAGAAAGTATAAAGTTGAAGGATGGCAGAATGATCACCCCGGATATGGTTCTCGGACCCCCAAGACCCGGGCGCAAAGTGGTCTACACTGGAGACACGAAACCGTGCAACAAGGTTGTGGAGTTTGCAAGAAATGCCGACCTCCTCATTCATGATGCAACCTTTTTGTCAGACCTTGAAGATGTTGCCATCGAGTACGGTCACAGCACGGCGCGCCAGGCGGCGGAGATTGCTAAGGAAGCGAATGTGGATAGACTCGTTCTGACCCACATAAGCCCAAGATACCTCGATGATCGGGCGATAGAGGAGGAGGCAAAAAATATTTTTGAGAATTCCATAGTCGCAAGAGATTTTTTAAAGCTCGAAGTTAAATTGCGAAAGTAAAGCCAAAAATTAAGAAAATTATAAATAGGGCAGAATTATTTCACTATCGGTGAGGAGAAAATGAAGCAAAAGAAGCAGCCTGTATTAGACGGTTCCGACGAGAAGATAGTAGAGCTGTTTACGGAACTAGGGATGCCAAAGAATCTGGCAAAAACCCTCCTCTATATTTCCCAGGTGGAGGAATGCAAGTCGGCCGATGTTGAGAGGGGGGCTAACCTCAGGCAACCCGAGGTCAGCATAGCGATGCAGGAGTTAAGAAGGAGGGGATGGGCAACAAAAAGAGACGTAAAGAAGAAGGGTAAAGGAAGACCGGTGCACGTATACAGATTGACGACATCGCTCTCAGAGATCATAAAACAGCTCGAAGAGGAGAAGATGAAGGAGGTCAACACGATAAAGGAAAATCTGGAACAGCTAAAGCAACTCATCCAGAAATACGACAGGGGCAGATAAAGAGAACACGAACGATATAAAAAGGGTTGGTGATGCTGAAAATCGAGGATAGACTGAGGAAGATATTCTCTACGGTAGGCGTTGACTGTATAGTTGTGATGAATAGATCCCCGCCCGTCCCCTCATTTTTTTATATAACTGGACTGAGCGGTGGTCTGTTTGAGGGGTGCTTTGCGGTTGCTTTCAGAGACAGATGTGTTCTGCTCTCAGCAGGTCTTGATCGCGTTAAAAGCGATGATATAGAGGTTGAGATTTTCGGAAACAACGATGATTTGAGGAAAAAGTTACAGGAACTCACCAAGGAATGTAAGAAAGTAGGTTTTGACGGCATGGCCACAAGTTATTCGGATTACCGGAAACTGAGAAGGTGGCTGAGGGGAAAGAAACTAGTCGATGTGGGAAGGCATATAATGAAGTGCAGGTTCAACAAGGATGATCATGAGATAGAGATGATAAGGAAAGCGTGCAGGGTGGTTGACAGGGTTTTCGATGAAGTCGTTGACGATTTAAAGGATGGTATCAGGGAAAGGGAGATGGCAATAACGATAGAAACGTTGATAAAGGAGCATGGAGCAGATGATAAAGCTTTTGACAGTATTGTAGCGTTTGGAAAAAACAGTGCGATACCCCATCACGTTCCGGGTAACAGACGGCTGAGGAGAGGAGATATCGTTCTTCTGGATTTTGGCGCAAGGTACAGAGGGTACATATCTGATATAACGAGAAGTTTTGTTTACGGAAAGGCGGATGAGAAGGTAAAAGAGATGTTTGAAGTGGTGCTGAAAGCGCAACAGATTGCTAGGGATACAATCAAAGAGGGTGTCAAACTCGAGGAACCCCATAACAGAGTGGTGCGTTACATAAACGGAACAAGATTCAGAGGAAAATTCATTCACTCTCTCGGACACACCATAGGGTTAGAAGTCCATGACGGATACAGACTTGGAAAGGGCTGTAAAGAAATTTTCTCCAACGGTGTCGCGTTTACCATAGAACCGGGCATCTATCTCAAGAGCATCGGCGGAATAAGAATAGAAGATGATTTTGTTTTCCTGAATGGAAAGGCAAAGAGATTGACCCATGCCCCCAGATTCTCAGAAATATAAATCGCTCATCGTCTCATCCTTTTCAGGGCAAGTTTCGCTGTCAGTATCTTTTCGGTTGCAAAGAATCTTGATGCGATATACATGATCGCGATCGTAAGGAGAGAGACATAGATTATTCCAGCGATTACAATCAGATAATCACCAGAAATTGTACACCTAACCGCCAGAACCGGTTGAGAAAATGGTATCGCAAAGACGACTATCTTGGCAGGAAGAGACCACGTTGATATGTCTGCATACATGAGAAGAAACATCGGTATAAAGATAATCGGATAGAGATACCCGACGAGTGCCTGCGCACTTCTCACATCCTCGGTAAAAGCTGATGCTATGATTGCTAAAGATAGAGCAAACAATAGGGTTACGAAAAGAGAGATACCTATCAGAATATAACCCGCTGGTGCTGGGGTTAGACCTATTTCCGATAGCTCTACGTACCCGGCGCCGGGCGCATTGAACGAGCTCATGTAATAGTTGAAACCCACGAGATATGCCACTGCACCTATCATGGCAACAAAAACGGAGCCGAATAGCTTACCAACGAGGATGGAGAAACGGTTTATCGGGAGGGAGAGAAGAGTCTCTAGGGTTTTTTCCTCCTTTTCGGTTGCTATCGATGTTGCTGCAAGCTGCATGGACAGAAGGGTTATGATGGCAATGACAATGGGTATGGTGATATTCTGGGACATAACCAATCCTGAAAGTATGTTTGGAGATACGGGGATAATCTTTCCTTTAACGATGGAGTTTTCTGAAACAGTGAATGGATCTGGTGACCAGATTCTTTTGATCTGCTCGATAATCGTAGATATTCTGCCTGCTTTGGCACCCTCCGTTACACCACCTCTATACACGGTATACATCTCGATTACGCCTTTGTGATTCTCTATATTTTCGGTGAAGTTTTCGGGAATTACCAGGATGGTAGTGAGATTGTATTTCTTCATCTGCTGAACCACATCGCTCTCCTTGGCGGATTCCAGTTCCGTGACTTTCACGCCGAGTTTGGTCAGATTTTCTATCAAACTCTTTCCCTGTCCGCCTCTATCAAGGTTGATCACACCTATCTCGATCTGCTCAATGCTCTTTTCCACTTGGCTAAATATCCCCTGCATCGCATAACCCATGATCAGAAACATAACGAGAGGTGCCACCGTTACACCGAGTATAATCCTCGGATCCCTCGCGAGTTCCTTTATCTCCTTGGAGGTGATCGCCTTCAGCCCCTTGATCATCTGCTCACCTCCATAAATACTTCTTCCAGATTCGAGGCATTGTAACTTGCTTTCAATTCACCTGGAGAACCTTCAGCCACAATCCTGCCCCTGTTCAGTAGACCCACTCTGTTGCAGAGATATTCTACCTCCAGCATATTGTGACTGGACAGTAAAACGGTTATACCGTACTCCTTGACGAATCTTTTAATTGTATCCCTCACCTGAAAAGAATATATGACGTCAAGACCGCTGGTGGGTTCGTCGAGTATGGCAAGCTTTGGAAGATTCATCAAGGCTCTCGCGATCAGCAATCTTCTCTTCATCCCTTTGCTGTACGTTTTGATTTTATCGTTCAATCTCTCCCCAAGACCGGATATGCTGATTCCTCTTTCCACAATCTCTCCCGTTTCTGCAGGATTTCTGGAATACAGTTTGGCCATGAACCCGAGATACTCCATACCTGTGAGATTCTTGTAGGCGCCCGCCTCCTCCGGGAGATAGCTTATCAATTCCCTGATTTTTTCCGGTTCCTTACTCGCATCGATCCCGAATACCTTTACCTCTCCCGAAGTTGGAGAGAGCAGGGTTGCTATTATTCTGAGAGTCGTTGTCTTACCTGCACCATTTGGTCCAACGAGCCCATAGATCTCACCTTCATCGATGTGAAAACTGAGTCCATCTACCGCTTTTATCCTGTCGAATACCTTGACAAGGTCTTTTACTTCTACCGCCGCCATGCTCATCCTGGATATACCTCCATCTCTTATTTACTGGTTTTCATCATCAAACAGAAAGATATCTTCGATAGAGGTGTTGAAAACCTTTGCAATTCTGTATGCAAGTTTAAGCGAGGGGTTGTACTTCCCTTTCTCCAGAAAGACGATGGTTTCTCTTCTGACCCCTACCTTCCTCGCAAGTTCTTCTTGGGTCATGTTGTATCTTGCCCTGTACTCTTTGATTCTTGTTCTCATACTCTCACCACAAGATTGCTACTCCATAGGTCTTCTGCTGTAGAATCCATAGAAGATCAGGTAGAGGATGATGAGAATACATACGGACATGTTCAACGTGTAGCCAATCTCTGAGTATCTTCCTAGACATATAAGAGTTGTACCGACGAGAGCTGTACCCATCCCAAAAACCTGCAAGGTTCTTCTTGATGCCCTATCGCTTATCCTGTAAATCCTCTCATCTTCAATCACTTCGTCCACCTTCCGTCTGAGCAAATGCAGTATTAGGATTCCTGCGGTCACTGCAATAAATGGAAGCATGAAGTTATGTGTATACACGCTGTAGCCAACGATTGCCCCGATGGCCGCTGTTATTATAGCACCACACATCGCAAACCGCTTTCTATTCATCTTACCACCTCATGTTATATATTTCTAACATTATGTTATGTATACATAACATCTATTTAAACCTATCTGTGCAATTCGGTGCCCTCTCCCTCGATTTGGTGCTTCGAAATTATTTGTGGATGAGTGAGTCTTCTATCTCGTTATCCATTTTACCGGCGAGCCATCATTTCGGTAGGTAAGATTTTAATAAAAGGGAAATTCTACAGAAGAAAGGATATGAAAGCTCATGCAATATCTCTATCGGTCGCAATCCTTTGCATCATACTCGCGGGCTGCATGGAGGAGGAAAGGCCTATAGAGAACAACAAACCTCTGCACAACATAACGATACCTGACAAGGGAAACTACACCTCAATACAGAGTGCCATAGATGCCGCCAGCGAAGGAGACGCTGTTCTCGTGCCGCCTGGCGAATACAAGGAAATCATATTCATAAACAAATCCATAAAATTGATGGGTCACAATGCCACGATAAAACCCAACCTCACCCAGAAGTACAGTATAGCGATCATAAAGGTGAACGCCGATAACACAGTCATAGAAGGATTTGACATCACCTTTGAAGGTGATGCGAAGGTAGTTCTTGGTATAGATGTTAAGTCAGACCACGTCACCATACAGAACAACACCATATATGGATGCACCTATGGTGTTTACATAGAGACGGAAACAAACGGAACCGTGGTAACTCACAATAACATATTCGATAATCTGTATGGCATTTACGTGTTCGGCGGAAGCGAGAATGCGGTGATTTTCAAAAACAATGTATCCAACAACACCCAGGGTATAAGAGTAAAAGGTGTGAGGAGCAGAATCTTTGAGAATGTGATTTATGGAAACAGTAAGGGAGTGTACATGTGCTGTGGCTCAGCATATAATGTTGTGTATCTGAACAACTTCATTAACAATCAGATAAACGCGCAGGATGATAAACATAAAAATGAGTGGAGCTTCAATGGTACCGGAAACTACTGGTACGACTACACCGGTGCGGATATGGATGGTGATGGTATAGGGGAGACACCATACTACATAAAAGGTTTGGGATACAGGAGAGATAACTTCCCGCTGGTAAATCCTGTGCAAATCCCCGATGCTGGAGTGGTGAAGAGTTGAATCAACTTCCTCCATCCTGCCTTATAATCTTTCCTCCTATCTCTTTACACCTGTGGAGCAGTTTCTCCGCTATTCTTGGATTCATCGAGACATCGAGTTTGATGCTGTTTCCATACTCTATACTTTTTATCCACACTCTATCGAAAATATCAGCTATGAATCTGTGAGAATCCGCGATATTGGGCAGAATCATTTTTACATTTATGGGGGAGGGAAGACATCTCGACATCGCTTCGAGTAATCTGTCTATATTTTTCTTTTCCCTGACCGATATCTCAACGGTCTCCATACCCTCTAACAGGTCCTTAACACTATCTAACTTCGTTTTCAATTCCTCTGGGGATACTTTATCTATTTTATTGAAAACCACAATGACCGGAACATTGGCGCCTATTTCTTTCAATTCGTTCAGACAGGTTTCCAGTTTTTCTCTGACAGTTTTTACATCTTCGCTAACATCCACAACAAGTAGTATCAAATCAGCGACGCTTATCTCCTCGAGAGTGGAATGAAATGCATCGATAACCCATGAGGGTAAATTCCTTATGAATCCTACGGTATCTGTGAGCAGAATAGGCGGAGCAGAACCCTTTTTCAACTTGGATGTTTTTGTCGACAGGGTTGAGAACAGTAACTCTTCAACCTTAACCTTCTCTCCCGTCAGCAGATTGAGGAGGCTGCTTTTTCCCGCGTTGGTGTATCCGGCCAGAGCTATGAGATAAAATCCGGACTCTCTCCTGTGTTTCCTCCTTATCTCTCTGTCTCTCCTTATCTTTTCCAGCTCTAACTTCAGTTTCTTCGTCTGTCTCTTTATCATCTCATAGTAATCGTCAACCTGATACTCTCCTCCTGCCATAAAACCGGGGTGCTCCCCCGCTCTCGCTCTGTGAATCAATTCTCTGACAAAGGGTCTCTCATACCTCAGTTGAGCAAGCCTTACCTGGAGTTTTGCCTCCTTGCTCTGCGCTCTCTTCTCAAAGATGGACAGAATTAAACGCAATCTGTCGTAGACCTCCACGCCAAACTCCTTTTCAAGATTAAACCACTGCGAGGGTTTCAATTCACCATCCACTATAACAAGATCGATATTATCTCCATCATTATCCAGAAACTCCTTTATTTCCTCAACCTTTCCCCTTCCCACGAACGTATTTACATCGGGAATCTCTCTTTTCTGAATAAAAACTCTAACGATCTCATAGTCCAGTGTCTCGGCCAGTGCTTTTATTTCGTCTATATCTTCTGATAACGCTATCAGGATAGCCTTTCTTTTGGCGGTCAAAAACTATCTACCCCCTCTCTTTCTGAACCATCTCAACGTTATATAGAACCTCTGGATGGAGGTGATGAATCCTACAATAGCAAAGTAAATAAGAACCATCTCAAGGAGATTGAAGTCCCGAAATCTGAAATTTACAAAGAAGTGCTGGATAACGGGAAATATCATCAGCAGTACCAGCCTGTCAGCCCTTCCCAATAATCCTTTATATATCCTCTTGTATCCCACCGCCTGCGCCTGCGTCCCCATGTAACTTGTCAGGAGAACCCCTGCTATTGCGAGCACACCCAACCTATCATCGCACCAGTTACTCAGCGACAGACCCACGAGTATGAAAACATCCGAAAATCTGTCTATCGCATGGTCAAGAAAATCCCCTTCCGGTGAACTTTTTCCCTTCATCTTCGCAATCTTGCCATCTATCGCATCCATGAGACCGTTGAGAAACACAAACAGGGAAGCGATGCACAGGAAGTAATTACTGTTCTCATTCTCCGGTGTTGATAGGAAAAAGATAATTCCGGCAATAACGGCAAAGACCAGAGATAGCCATGTCACGAAATTCGGGGAAAGTGAGAGAAACTTCTTTGCGATTACCGTCAGCAAAGGGTCAACATCTTCCCTCAGCTCATCGAGTACCATCATTCATCACCAGATACTCAGACCAGTCTATCTTTCCGGGTCTGTAGTTCTCTTTATCTACCTTCCCTCTTATCAAACCTTCCACGATTTCAGCAACCTCCTCTACACTCCTATCAGTGGTGTCAACCTCAAAAACCTTCCTCATCCCATGAATTTCAACAGCCTCCGATAGTATTACATCCAGAGCTTCTGCCTCCACATTCTCCCTAATTTTCTCTCTCTTCCATCCCTTCTCCTCTAATCTCTTTTCAAGAACATCCGGTCTGCATCTGAGAACGATCACCACATCAGAAAAATCAACATAATGTGAGAGATGACTGTCCAGAATGACATCTCCCTCTATTTTCATCTCTCTCAGATACTTTTTCATCTTGTCTATATCAACGATGTGGGATTCTCTCTTGTCGTCATATCCAAGAACAAAACCCTTATCTATCGCAAGCTTAACCAGATTGATCACTCTGTAATTCCTTTTCTCCAGAATTCCAGCTACCGAACTTTTCCCGACGCCAGGCGTACCGGTTAGTGAGACTATCATACTAATTTGTGATACGCATAGCCATCGAAACCCTCGTGGAAGCAGTAATGAACCTTCTGGTAATCTTTTCTGAATTCCTTTATTTCTTCCTTTATCTTCTTCGGGTCTTCCTTGTCTATCAGCACCCTCTTCATGAAATCTGCCACAACCTCCATCTCACTCTCTTTCATTCCTATTCTTGTCAGTTCTTGGGTTCCCAATCTTATTCCGGAGGGATTCAGAGGATCTTTATCTCCGGGTATCATGTTCATGTTGGTTATGATTCCAGCCCGATAGAGAAGCTGTGAAGCTTCCTTTCCCTTACCCTCACCTATCCTGACCAGAAGTTGATGGGATTTTGTGAAGCCGAGTTTCTCTCCAAAAACATCGAGACCTCTCTCATAGAGCGCCTGACCGAGCTTCTGTGCATTCTTTATAGTCTGTTTTGCATATTCCTTGCCAAATGCGAGATGCTCCGCAAAAGCGATAGCTTTTGCTGCAACATGATGGAGATGATAAGAAGAGGTAACTCCAGGGAACACGCCGAAGTTCAATCTCCTCAAAAACTTCTTGTCCTCTTCTGTGTCTCCTTTGTGGTTTGAGAGTACCACGCCGCCCTGCGGGCCGGGCAAAGTTTTATGGGTTGAGCCGGTCATCACATCTGCTCCTTCTCTGAGTGGGTCTTGGAAATAACCGGCTCCAATAAGGCCGAGAACGTGGGCAGCATCATAAACAACATATGCACCAACATCATGAGCAGCTTCTGCTAACTCTTTAAGCGGGGTTGGGAAGAGAAAAACGGATTGTCCAAACAGAGCGAGTTTTGGCTTCGTTTCTCTTATCACCTTTATCGCTCCATCCACATCGATGTTCATCTCCTCATCTCTGAATGGGTAAAACACGAGATTTATTCCTCTCACTCCTGCGGCGCCCCACTTCCCAAACGAGATGTGAGCGCCATCCGCAGTATCCAGAACCGTCGCCGTTTCTCCTGGTTTAATTAAAGCTTTGAGTACTGCCATGTTTGCCGTGGTTCCCGCTGTAGGTCTCACGTCGGCATACTCGCATCTGAACAGCTTCTTCGCAAGCTCTATAGCTTTGAGCTCAACCTTGTCGAAGAACTCACAACCCTCGTAGTACCTGTTTCCGGGGGTTCCTTCTGCATATCTACCATGAAAGTCAGATAGGAGCATCTCCTTGCACAGGGGCGAGAGAATGTTCTCGCTGGCTATCATCGGTAAGGAGTTTGCAAAGAGTTCATTATTCTTTATGGTCTGCTCTCTTACATACAACGCCTCTTTATACCAGTCCATGTTGGTCACCAAATCCAAGAATGCGGGCATAGAATAAAAAAGTGATGATGTGGAGGACCAAATGGCCAGAACACCTTTATACAACCAACTGCAAAAGGTCGTCCGCCCTCTGCCTTTTATAATGATAGCATCGGTGCATTTGGCGTCTAAGCGTTCAACGGACAGACCTTCTTTTCATATACAGGAAGATTGCGAGAACGAGGACTATGATTATTGCAACGAGGATGTATGGAAATGGAGAAGATGGCGACGTTATAATTACATCTGCGCTTTCCTTGA
>Ga0190307_1000327_pt1 | contig 14159 bp, 16 predicted proteins | sample 48700745_MG_FD_161653 | JGI IMG/M metagenome (GOLD analysis project Ga0190307, IMG submission 161653) | Hydrothermal vent sediment bacterial communities from Southern Trench, Guaymas Basin, Mexico - 4870-07-4-5_MG | ecosystem: Environmental > Aquatic > Marine > Hydrothermal vents > Sediment ... | reverse complement strand
TCATATGGTAAAATTTGATTACTGGATGGAAAACAATAGGGATCTAGATGGAGATCACCTTATCCATTTAGTTATCCCGGGAGAGAGCGGATGGGATAACTCTAAGAGGTTTGTGCTCCAGAAACCTTTCGTACAGACAAACTCTCCTATGGTTAAGGAGGGTAGATGGATAGAACCTGCAGACTTTAATACATATCTCTACTTAGGTAGAATATTGATATCCCGGATAGCTCATGAACTTGGAAGGAAGGAACTAGCTAAAGAGTTCTCGCATAAGGCTGAATTGACCCGTAGGAGCATAGAATCCATGTGGAATTCTGAGGTTGGACTTTACTTAGATCAGTTTGTGAAAGATCATGAACAAATAAATGTGAAGACCCCGGGGGGAATGATACCTATGCTTGGTAATATACCGACTAAAGAACAAGCAAAAGTTATAATATCTCATCTAACCAATACGGGCGAGTTTTGGCGTCCATTCCCCGTTCCATCACTAAGTGCGGACGATCCAGACTATACCGTTGAAGATACTTACGAGAGTTACTGGAACGGTAGAGGATGGCCGAATATAACATGGCAGATAATTGAAGGGCTCTTCATGTATGAGTATTACGACTTAGCTGGTTATCTTGCCTTGAAGTTGTTAAAGACTGGTATAGCTAGAGGTGAACCCTACTGTACCGAAAATTATAATCCCGAGACAGGAACCCCGTATGAGAATCCCATGCATAACATCTTCTGTTATGGTTGGGGCACCTTACATAACGATGTTCTAATAAGGAGGATCATGGGTATACAACCAGATACGCCCAGAGATAGAGTGTTCTTGAAGCCGCTGTTTCCAGATGAGTGGAGTGAGGCCTTCATAGAGGGGATTAATTTAGGTTCCCACCAGATAGGTGTGATGATACGTCGTAACTCTAAAGGTTTATCATGCAAGTTAAGACATAAGGGCCGTAAAGCCCTAACCGTCGTAACACCAGCGGAAGAGGTTAAAGTTAGAAATAAGATAGTTCATCTCAAGATAGGAAAGGGGAGGATACCCCACTGGTTAACACTATAAAGTTAGTAAACTGCTTAAGAGTTGATTAAGGCTGAAGCTTAACTATCTCAGAAGACCTTTTGAGAGTAATGCAACCACACCTCCTATAAACTGAACAATCCGAGGATACGCCGGATCACATTTAAAACACTGCGACGCCGGAAGACTGCCATGCTCTACCACTAGACCAGAGACATCCCTATACGTGATGAAGTTTCTGGGGCACAAAAACATTCGGAACACGCTGATCTACGTGCAGCTTGAAGAGGCGCCCTTCAAGAACAGAGAAGAAGAGTACGTGTGTAAGGTGGCTAAGACGATTAAGGAGGCGAAGAACCTCGTTGAGAGGGGATTCGAGCATGGTCTGCGAGGTTGCGCTCACTGTAGATATTACATGGATGGGTATTGTGGGTAATCGAAGAATAAATGTAGATGAAGATGAGAGTTGTCGTTATTTTTGAGCCTCCTAAAGAGATGCCGCTTACGCCTGAAGGAGATCAAAGATTAACTATAGTAATCGCTAGGAAGCATGCGGTTGCTTTATAAAAGGTAAGCGCGGTTTGACGGATCCAGTTTTAAAAGAGCTCAGGAGGAAACCGAAACTGCCTCCAAGCTATCGTTTAGTTAAGTCTAAGGCGAAATTAGGATCGCCGCTTTGTGAAGCAGTTCATATCAAGGAAGCAGCATCAGGACTAATAATTAGAACCCTATCCCCGTGACATTAAGAAACGGAATCGAGAGACTGTTCTACAATAACATGAACGCTAAGAAGCTAGGCATACTCTCAATGAAACTCTTCTTGAACCCCTACACATGCTACACAACAACATAAGAACACACCGAGCAGATAACCTTATCTTGTCAGTATCATCCAGTTGAAGAATGATCTTTAATCACCTCGATAATTTTCCTTCTGGACTTCATTCCTGAGACTATTCTTATCTGAGAGGAAGACACATTAAAGTGCTTGGCGAGTTTCCGGATTAGCTCTAAGTTTGCTCTGCCTCTCTTAGGCTTCGAAGTTAATCCAACAATTATCTTATCATCCTCAACTTTGATAAAGTCCCTATGAAAGACCACTTCAACCTCGTATCTCATATTGATTCCTCCAGAACCTTTTCTGCCCTTTTTAAGAATAATTAAATATAAAAAACATTAACTCGATTAGATGAGTCAATCTCTCTGTAGGGCTGACTGTTTATCCACGCGGCAACCTTCTCAACATCGCTCCTCATTGCTTTCTTCAAGTTGAAGTCTATAACCCTAAGTAGAATCGGTAGATGCCCCGCGTATTTTGAGACCCTATCCGGGAAGAGGCCTAACGCGCTCAGATTATCCAGGAAACGTAGTGCTACATCGCCATTCCTAAGCTTTGAGATTGGCCTCCTGAACCTCCGCAGCCTTCCCTTATAGATGTCTGTCATCTCGCCAATGGAAAAAATCTGAGGCCTTAAAAGGACCTAGTAGGGATTCGGATCCGAGAATATAGTGCCGGGGGCGGGATTCGAACCCGCGACTTCTGGACCTTCTTTAGGTTCTCCAGATTATGAGTCTCGCTTCCCTTTATTTGTCTTGGGGTCTGGCGCCCAAACCAGGCTAGGCTACCCCGGCTCAACTGCTCCTGAAACGTTTTGTTACATTTATTTTTCTGCCTCCTAAAAAACATTAACCTTTCTGTGTGCGGGTTTATGAAAGAGCTTAAAAGCGGATAAGGGTGTAGTATCTCCTTGGAGGGGGGAAACTTGAAGATAGATGCCCACTGCCATGTGGCGAGGAGAAGCGGCGGGTCTTCGAGGGGATGGACGAACGCGGACTTGGTTGAGGCGGCAGATAAGCTCGGAATCGATAAGCTCCTCTGCTCCACGCCCGTCTCTAGGGGTCAGCCCACAATGGATGTGGTTCGGGAGTGTAACAACATCACGTACGAGGCTATGAAGGAGTATCCCGACAAGATACTGGGCTACGCTTTCGTCAATCCCGGCTACTTCACCGAATCGATAGAGGAGATTGAAAGGTGTGTGAAGGAGCTGGGGATGATAGGTATCAAACTCTACAACCAGTACCGGGCGGACGAACCTGTGGTGTTACCGATAATAAGGAAAGCGGCTGAGATGCAGATACCCGTCCTCTGGCATGCAGGCCACCCTCCCAGCCCCGAGGAGGCTCTCCGTTGGGGTCAACCAAGAATCTCGGACGGCGTTCACATAGCCGCCCTTGCAAGGAAGGTTCCCGACGCGATCCTGATCCACGGCCACATAGGTGGAGGTGGAGACTGGGAGTGGGGGATCAAAGCCTTAAGGAACGTCCCTAACGTCTACGTTGACACGAGCGGGTCAGTCGTCGACGAGGGTATCGTCGAGATGTGTGTTAAGTATTTAGGGGCTGACCGGGTTCTCTTCGCAACTGACCTCTCTATGGAGGCGGGTGTCGGCAAGATACTCGGCGCCAACTTAACCGACGAAGAACGTGAACTCATCTTCTGGAAGAATATGGACAGAATCCTCAGGAGGCGGAAGGTATGATAATCGACGCGAGCGCGTATATCGGCCATTGGCCGTTCCGTAGGCTCCGCTACAACACGGCGGAGGGCTTAATCACCCTAATGGACCGGAACGGAATCGACAAGGCGGTTGTATCTTCGATCAATGCCGTCTTCTACAAGAACTGCCAAGAGGGAAATGAGGAACTCGCCGAGGAGATTGAGCCTTACAGGGATAGGCTGATCCCCTTCGCAACTTTGAACCCCAAGTACGTTGCGTGGAGGGAAGACCTAGAGAGGTGCGTCAAGGACCTAGGCATGAAGGGGCTACGCCTATATCCTCTATACCACAACTACGGGCTCCTAGAACGTGAAAGCAGGGAACTCTTAAGTGAAGCCGCCAAGATGGGGCTACCCATCGAGATTCCTGTCATGCTCGTAGACCCCAGACAGCACCACTGGATGGACCTCGACAGGATGCTACCTCTAAACCAGATATTGGAGGCCGCCAAGCAACACCCCGAGAACACGTTCATAATCCTAAACACGAAGACGGTCTCTCCGATAATCGAAGGGAAACAGCCTGTTCCCAAAAACGTTTACGTGGAGATGTCTAGGCTCACCGCAGTTTTGACCAAGTCCATACAGGCTCTAATCTCCCGTATAGGCGTTGAGAGGGTGGTCTTCGGAACCGGGATACCGTTCCACTACGCCAAGCCTGCACTGCTAAAGATGGAGATACTCGATATAGAAGAGGAGGCAAAAGAAGCAATCTACTGGAAGAACATGGCTAAGCTGCTCGGCCTAAACGCCGACTAAAGGGAACAGGGTCAAGAAGATATCGGTATAAAATCAACGGACGTTGGAGGGTTCAGCCCTTCAACCCGTCGATGAGCGTCACCATCCGGTCGACTATCAATTCCCCTACGCCGGGTTTAAGGGGTGATTTGGTCTCGTATCCCCCTTCTTCATAGGCCTCCTTGGTCGGTATGTAGCCTATGGAGCCGTTGGCTAGGGTGACGATGACCACCCGCTTAGACCAGGATCTCCTCTTGATCTCCAAGCCTAGTTCCGTGAAGAGCTCTCCCGGAACAGCTGCAAGAATCACGTCTCCCACCGCTATGGCCTGCAGTTCACAAATCTTTTCCTCCCCATCCATTTTTTGCGGGACTTGTTTAACATTTTTTTGAGGGGCAACTCCGAGCCATTGGGTTGGGAAGGCGGTCGGCTGTCCAGATATCATCCTTAACATGAGGATTTCCTCTCTCAGCCTTCTGACCTCCCGAAAATCCCGTGCCTCAATCGCCCTTTTCAGCTCCTCTTCCATCTCGCTGATCAGTCTTCCGGCTTCCTCCGGTGACGGCAGCTTCCTCACCGGCAACTCAAAGATGGTATTCGCAACTCGGACATCGATGTCCGGTGGGAGCGGGGTCAGGTTCCTCATGGTCTTAAGGGCTATGGAGGCCAAGGCTACCCCTATCCTCTCAGCCTCCCGGAATGAACGTTCCGAATAGTAGGGCCTCACGTTCCCTGAGGCTCCCTGGGTGAAGAGCAAGGTTGCGCCTTCAGCCTCCTCTATTAGACGCCTCAAGTATCCCGGGTAGTCGGCTGAGATTAGGAGGTTAGATGGCCCCAGAGTTACGGGGTGGCAGGAAAAGTTCACGACTATGGCGATTGGTTTTCCTTTCAAGGTTTCAAAGCGGAGAACCGTGAGCTCCGGGTCTATTTGGCCCGTCGGTATCCCTGGAACGGCACGTTCCTCTACCAGTTCAGGCGGCATCCCCCACGTCCTGTACTGTTCACGTACAGCATCCTTCATCCTGCCAGTCTCCATTATCAGCATGCAGACGCCTTCAGGTATGGTCTTCCGCCTGTTGTAGCTCAAACCCGTCACTAGGCTCCTACCGAATTTGACTCTGGCTTCAGTTAGGTTTTCAGAAGCTTCCTCAGCGATCTCGCCGAGCGTGGAACGTAAGCTTCTCAGCCATTCATCTATGAGCCTCCGTTGCTCTTTAACAGGTAAGCTGCTCATGGGGTTAGGCTTTAGAGACGGCCCGGAGTGTGTATGACTACACCCTATCATAACGTTGGTCGGATCGGTTCCCGCATGCTTTCCTACTATCTCCCTTAGACGGTTCATCTCATCTCTCTTCAACCCAACCAAGTCGAGGGTGACGAGGGCCGCTCTCCTTCCGCCGCTCTCCATCAGGAGAATCTTGGCATGGAGATCGTCGTGGACTCCTTGAGAGACCTCTGTTCTAGCCCCGAAACCGGCCATCGGGACCCCGACTGGGGGAGTGATCAAACCGGAAGAAACACCAACCCTCAAGGCTGACAACCCACTATAAATGAGGATCGGCTTACGCTTAAATATCTTGGTCGAGATTTGGACTCTTCAATATATGATCGAGTTATTGCTATTCTGTGCGAGTCGAAAGGCGTGGAGAGAAGTTCTTAAAATTTCTTCAGGAAACTTAAAATAACGTCTATTTTGAGAGGTGGATGAAGATCATGTGTTCCTGAAATCTAACCTGAAGGAGTTTTCATTTTCTAGCTTTATACTCTTCGTACTCCTTGAGTTTCTGTCTTATGTGGTCCCTAATGTACTCGTCTGCGTTTCTGTAGGGGGCTCCCGTTTCTTCGATCACCTCGTTTAGGAGCTCGTAGTCTTCCTTCGGTATCGGCACCTCCACGTAGTACTCTTCGCCTTTAACCTCTTCTAGGCGTCGCCGAACGGCGTCTCTAACGAAGTCGGAGGGCGTCGTGTACCCCACGAGTTTCCCTTTCTTTATAGCCTCGGATATCTCTCTCAAGAGGTCTTCAGGCAATATTATTGATTTCTCAAGCATACTTGTTATGGCGTCCGCGTAAGTCTGCATCCTCCCGCTCTGGGCTATAAGCTCTCCTACAAGGCTCGTTAGCTTCTCATGGGTCTCGTCGTTAACCTTGAGGGTCTTCAAGGGCTTTCCTCCAATGATATCCGCATAAACCTTCAAGTTTGTAGAATTTATATCTTTTGTATAAGAAGTGTAATAAGAGTTAAATATGTATCGTAAATACTTAGTATACCAAGTATACCTAATATAAAGGGTAGAATTGGTGGCCGCCTTGAAGACTTGTATGGCCGTAACCGTGGAAAGAAGCCTCTTCAACCTAATTGAACGGCTAAGGGGCAGAGAGAAGAGATCAACCTTCGTCGAGTATTTACTGAGGCTCGGGCTCGAAGTCTACAAGACGCAGATATCTAGTGGAGGACAAGCTCCGAAAGGCACACCTTTTTACCAAACCGTACCTTCAGAGGCCGAAGAGCCTAGACGCATTAAGACGAAATTAAGAAGGCAGTGAAGCCATGGTTAGGGCTTTAGGTTGGCTTAAGGAACGGGTCGGTCGGATAGGCTTTGCCAGCCGATCCTCTGGTAGACTATTACCCGCGTGGGCAACGGTATACGGTGAGGCTCCCCCTATAAAATTCAAGGACTGTGTAGAAGCATACTTGAAAGACCCCGCATGTAAAGCCTCCGTCGACTTCTTAGCAGACCAAGTTGTCGGTGCGGGTTTCTATGTGACTGTGAACGAGGATTATCCACGCGCCGAGGAAGCCAAAGAAGTTGTCGATGAGTTCTGTGAACGGGTGAACCTAGACGAGCTCTTACAGATTGGTGTCCGCGAGGTAATAGCGACCGGCAACAGTTTCTGGGAGAAGATTGAGCCCCATCGTCTAGAAGAGCTGAGGATACTCCCCCTAACGAGCATCGAGAGGATTAAGCGTGACCAGTACGGGCATGTTAGGGGTTATATCCAATCAGCCTACTACGGCGGCAGAACCCTCAGCCCCGAGCGGATAATCCACTTCAAGTGGAACCCCGTAAACGGAGAACCCTTCGGAACGGGCGTGCTGAGACCTCTGCTCGAGGCTTACAGGCTGAATGACGGCGAGACCAGAATGGGATTCTTGGAGATGAAGGCTCGGATGGAGATGATGCTTCCTAAGATATTCGAGAAGTACGCTGGACCGGATGAACTCTGGATATTTGAGGGTATAAGCGACAAGCAGCTTGAGGAGTATCAGAGGGTTCTGAGGTCTAGGCCCAGAGAAGGCGCAAGATTCGTCTACAACAGGCCTGCCGATATAAAAGCAGTCCAGATAGACCCGCGCACACAGTTCCAGGCTTACCTAGAGCATGTACTCAACCAGGTCTACCTGAGCGGTGAGACTCCCCTCCCGAAGCTCTTCACGACGCCGGGGTTCACGGAGGCCTCGGCAAGGGCGGCTTTGGAACTGGCTGAGAGAAAGGTAATCTCGCTACAGAGGTTCATTAAGAGGATCGTTGAACGCGAGATTTTCCGGCCTGTAGTTGAGCAGGCTGGCTATGATCCGAAAGAGGCAAGCGTCCGCTTAAATTGGGGTGTGCCTGAAAAGCCTGAGATATCAGTTGTAGACTTGATCAAGGCTTGTGAGCTCGACCTCATCAGTCGAGAAGAGTTTCGCGGCATGATGAAGAAGATGGGGTGGGAGCTGAGTAAAGCCGTGGAAGCCGGTTCAAAGCTGGAGCCAAATAAGTGAAAGGGAGAACAGTCAAGACTCCTTATCCCAGCTTATTGGTACCACTCTTTTTTGAGCTTCTCGATGAGGTTGATTAAATGTAGGAGCGCCTCATCGACAACCGAGCGCTCCCACCTATCAGAATCTTTCAAGGCTTTCCGGTTGGCTTTTAAGGCGTCAACACGGTTTAACTCGATCTATAGACTGAAAAATTGAGATTAGCGTAACCTTCCGTTTTCTCTCTTCGGATGGAAGATGAGCTTTGAGACTCGTCTTCACGCTTACTTCAGTCCTTGGTGAGACATTTAATTGACGTTTTTAACGAAATTTTTCAGGGATTTTCTCGAGGAATTGACGGCGTGACGGCAAAGAACGTGAATAACTAAGTGAACTTTTTCTCATTTAGAAGATGTTTAAATAAAAGGAGGTTTCTATATTTTTACTGTTCCGTGTAAACTAAATGGTATAACCAAGTTACGACCTAAATGGTGTACGTGTTTGAAGGGGGATGCGGATGGGAAGGACGGCGGGGAGCTTCTTGATAGGTTTCGGCATGTGTTTGCTCTTGCTGGGTCTTGGGCCGATCTGTCTAGCTGAGGTTGCACGAGTTCTTAAGGACATGCCTGATTCTCCTTCTTCTAAGGCCATGAGAACCTTCGCGTCTCTCTTGAAGAGTAATCCCTACGCCTACGCCGCGGCTCGGAGGTTCTATGAGGTCAGCTTAACCTTCTACGAGGTGATGAGTACTGTATGGGAGGTTAGGCTCTTCCACATTTACAGCTCAATTATCGGAACGGTTATGATCTTGAAGGGCCTCCTATCTTTCAGATCGAAAGGGCAAGACGAGGATGCCAAGATTGAAATTAAAGGTGCCACGTGAATGATGAGAATTTTCCCCTATTATTTTAATTACGTAGCTTCAGCTGTTTTGACGATGCATTCAATGTAATATTGGCCGTTCTCCGTGAAAATCACTATACTCACGTTCGTTCCTACATCGTTGGGGCTGATGTTGTCCGGGTTCTCGATGAAGATTATCAAGGTGCATCCTGATGCAAGGGTTATTTCACCGTCTGCTACGGAGAAGGATGCAACCTTGCCTTTGGTGTACTCGAAGCTGGACCAGCTGTGAGTCGAGTTGGGGCAGTTGAGTTCCGTGGAGATTGAAGATGAGTTTCTGAAGTAGTAAATGGTTGACCATGGAACCTCAACTCCTCTCACGTAAATCTTATCTATTACGATGTCTCTCCCTCCAAGGTTCTCTATCACAAATGCGGCGAAGGATGTGCCGTTGTCGTAGACCCAGATGTGCTGATTTGATAGTCTCAGAACCTCTACGTTAATCCTCATCTCCATCAATTGGTAGGCGTACATGATCACTCCGCCAGCGAGCATCACAGGAACAACCAGGAGGATCATGCTCGTGACAGGTGCACTCAACGCCTTACTACTTCTTTCAATCATCTTCATAATTCCATCAGGCTTCTAATTCAATTAAGTATCATATATAATGTTTGAAAATAAATTAAAAAACTATTTTTAGAAAATAAATTATGAAGAATATTTGAGCTACTAACTATAATACCGCAAGTTCACGCTTTCAAAATGAGATTTGCTAATATTGTTACTTTTTCTAGAACCGCATGATTGGATAAAAAGGTTTAAGCTGTAGAGGATGCGTTTATCCCGTTTACAAACGTAACCAGAATGGGAAAATCGTATAAACCTTAAGATGTAAAATCGTTTTGATCAAGATGCAAGTTATAGCCGATCTTCACATCCATAGTAAGTATAGCCGTGCGACGAGCAGTAAGATGGAGATAAAAGAGATCACGCGCTTCGCCGAGATTAAAGGGTTGAACCTTCTCGGAACCGGAGACTTCACCCACCCGAAATGGTTCAAAGAGCTGCTGGAGAACCTGAGGGAGGTCCCTGAGACCGGCTTATATGCTCCCTCAGAAGGATCGTCTAGAAAGGCTGGGTTCTCCGTAAGGTATATGATAACTGGTGAGGTCTCAACCGTATTCACCTACGAAGGCTCCGTCAAGAAGATACACCATCTCATACTGACGCCGAGCTTGGAGACTGCGGCCCAGATAAACGATCGGCTGGCTAGGTACGGCGACCTCGAGGCGGATGGGAGGCCCACGCTGAACATGACGGCTTCCCAGCTCGTCGAGGAGATCATGGAGGTTTCAGCTCAAAACATGGTTATTCCAGCTCACGTTTGGACTCCATGGTTCAGCCTCTTCGGAGCGTTCAGCGGCTTCGATCGGATCGAGGACTGCTATCAAGATACAACGCGGCATATATGGGCCATCGAGACAGGTCTCTCATCTGACCCTCCTATGAACTGGAGGCTGAGCTCTCTAGACCGGTTCACGTTAGTCTCGAACAGTGATTCCCATTCTCCTTGGCCTTGGAGGATCGGCCGTGAAGCCAACGTCTTCAACCTTGAGAGGTTCACGTACACCGATGTAATCGAAGCCATAAAAGGGAAGAATCCGGAACGTTTTTTGTACACGATCGAGACGGACCCGGCTTACGGCAAGTACCACTGGACAGGCCATAGAGCATGTAATGTATCCCTGCCTCCCAGCGAAGCTATAAGGTTGGGAGGAATCTGCCCAGTCTGCCGCAGGGCTCTAACCAAGGGCGTCGAGCAGAGGGTTGAGGAGCTCGCCGACCGACCTGCAGGCTACAGGCCTAGAGGGGTTCCCGGATATAAGCATCTGCTACCACTATCCGAGATAATCTCTGTGGTGCTGGGAGCCTCAAGCCTCAGCCAGAAGAGGGTCTGGAAAGTATACAACACGCTCATCTCCAAGTTCGGTAATGAGTATAAGGTTCTCCTAGACGCCTCGTATGAGGAGATGGCTGAGGCTGTGGATCCCAAGGTCGCCGAGGCAATAATCCAAGTCAGGGAGGAGCGGGTTAAGGTTATTCCCGGTTACGACGGGGTCTACGGCCAGATAATCCTCCCGGGGAAGGATGAAGAGATTAAGTCTCATCCAAGGTCGGGAGCGGAGGGGCCTAAGCAGAGAACTCTAGCCGATTTCATGTAGTATAAGGAGGTTCACGCCTTGAAGCGTATAATCTTCTTGACAGGTCCCCCAGGGATCGGTAAGACAACGGTTCTCCTCAAAGCCGTCGAGAAGTTGAGGTCTATGGGTTACAGGGTTGGGGGAATGATGAGCCGTGAGGTTCGTGAGAGAGGTGTCCGTGTGGGCTTCAAGATAATAGACCTTTCGACAGGCCGTGAGGGCTGGCTCGCCCACGTTAAGCAACCAGTCGGTCCCAAGATAAGTAAGTACCGCGTCAACCTAAGCGATCTCGAGTCCGTTGGGGTCAAGTCTGTAAGGGAAGCGGTCTTGAACGCTGATTTAATCGTGATCGATGAGGTTGGGCCGATGGAGCTCTTCTCAAAGCCGTTCAGAGACGTGGTGAAGGCCGCTTTAGAAAGCGGGAAGCCCGTCTTGGGCACGATCCATTACAGGGCTAGAGACTCCCTCGTCACAATGATAAAGAGCCGTGAAGATGTCGAGGTTCTGAAGGTCACGACTGCGAACCGTGGTCATCTCCACGAGACCATAATCGAAACAGTGTCAAAAATCTACCGTGGTGGAGATTCAGCCTCCGGAGGAGAAGACTGCCGAGGGATAAGGAAGCTTTAAATCTTCAGAAGGACGTTATATGAAGGTCATGTCGGGAATCTTTACGGCCCTAGGTAAAAAGACCTTGGGTCTGGCACTAATCTTCAACTCCCTGATAAGTTTAACGTCGGCCCTTAGAATTCTCTCCGGGTTCTATGCCGCTAGACCTTGGTGGAGACCTTTCTCGCCATATTTGCTGGATGGTTCGCTCTTCTGGGCGGTGATTCCAGCTTCGATCTTGAACATAGCTCCGGCTAGAGTTTTGGGAAGAGTCAAGATTAGAAGGTTTCTCTTTCACCATTATGTTTATGGATTATTCGTTACTCTTGTCTCGACGGCGTCTGTTCATCTCTCTATGGCGATCCCGTCTTCTCAGTCACCTTTACGGCTTTCTTATGGACGCCTCAACGGCCTGACGCCTTACGTAGAGACCTTCTTTATTTATGGCGGTCTCACACTCCTATTGGACGACATCTCTGATATCTCTCCCCGAGTGAAGAGTTTCCTCAGATGGCTGGGAGAAATTGCTGAGAGGTTCTGTAAACCCATCCGGGCTTCCCATGCTCTTTGTAGTTTAGCTTCAATTTACATCTCACTGAGCATCGGTTTATGGTTCTGCCGAAACCGGTGGGTGGACTTGTGGTCCCTCGACGCCATGTCCTATATAGTTCTGATGGCGAGCATCCTCGTGACTGGCATATTCGGTCTGAGAGCTTCCCTTAAAGGGACTGCCTTAAGCGTCTAGGCGAGGCATCTATGACCCGGCAACAGAGCACCTAAGAATATATATGCCTGAAGAGAGTATCTATGTTAAGACCAGTGAGAGAATAAAGATATGAGAAAGATAGCTGCCTTTATGTTAGGTTCAGTTGCAACGTTTACCGTTGGCGTTTCAATTGTACCGGTGGAATTTAAGTATATAATCGATTGGTTGGCCCCACTCTTCGGAGAGTCTCTCCGTGTACTCCTATCGATGATCTTTATACTCTTCGGAGACCCCTTCAAGTTCACGACGTTGATCATCCTATGGACGGTTATCGGCCTCTTCTGCGGCTTGATGGTTAGAAGAATCGTTGGAAGCCTAGTCTCAGCGTGGCTCATCTACGGATTTATGTTATTCGTGGCACTGGTCTCAGTTCTAGGAATCTGGGAAGTGGTCTTAGAGCTCGGCTTGCTTCAGAGACCTGAAACCCTTTTCTCCCTGACGCCGCCCATACCCCCGGGAGCATCGCTCAGCACAATCATGAACGCCCCGATTGTAGGTTACCTCTTCCAAGTTCTCCAGGAGACATCGCTCTCCTCTATAGGTTCACCAACCGAGATTCTATTCCCATTAGCCCCATCCATAGCGTTAAGCGCTCTAAAGAACATACTCATACTCTTCGTCTCATCCTTGATCGGGTGCGAAGTCGGACAGATCGTTGAGAAGATACTCTCATCTAGGAGCGTCGGGAGACAGTCTGCCGAAGTAACTTCTGGTAACCCAAATCCTCCAATGGAGTCTGGCAGAGCTGTCAAGTTCATTTGGATGAAGTTTAAAGCGTCGAGACATCTACTTTTTCCGGTCTTCACCTTAACGGTCTTGATCCTCTCTTTAGCGGTCTCTGTTGCAACCCCTGAAAATGGCTCTTCGGAGCCGTTCTACGCGGAAGGCCTCTTCTGCTTCGTCACGCCGGACGGAACCGCCTACTTGGCATCCGCCTTCATGGACTCTGAGGCTACGCTTCCAGGAGTCGACTTCTCAGATTCGGCGTTCGAGAACGTTCTCTTAGGAGTATTGATAACGCATGATACAAGGGCGGACGCTCTTCCCCCGATCTTATCTTCCCCGGGGATGCTCAGCGGACTCCTTCCACCGGATGTTCCAAGCGACCTATTGGAAAACTTGACGAGGTACTACGAGATCATCCCCCCAACGGTCTTACTCTTAACTTATCTAGATGCCCCTGAGGGCGAGGCTCGGGGGAGGGCTGACTCCGTTGTCGAGGAATTCTCTTCGGCCTTTGGAGCTTCCCTCTCGTATCTGGCTTCCTTCTCACAAGACTTCGAGATATCGGGAGAACGTCACAAAGTTGACATCTTCATCTATCAGTCGTCCAATATCCCAGGCGACATCGCCCCCGGAATTATGGGGGTTCTACCGGTCGAGAGGGGAGGCTTAGCTATCCCCATAGACCATGCGTACTCTTCGGGTATACTGTGTCCTGGGGCAACGTCGCTCTCCTCGAACGGTACAGTAATGGTTGTGGGCTTCTTCACGTCTTCTGCGGCTCTTGATCTTTTCAGGGCTGTCGAAGGCTTCCCGTTCGACTTCGTAAGCATGATCATACCCAACACCACGGAGCCGACGGTCACAGTAGGCCTCTTCTCGTACTGGCTGGACCGGTTACATTCTTCACCTCTCCAGCACACCTTCAACGTCAGTAGCTTACTGAACTTGAC
>Ga0190307_1000326_pt1 | contig 14174 bp, 26 predicted proteins | sample 48700745_MG_FD_161653 | JGI IMG/M metagenome (GOLD analysis project Ga0190307, IMG submission 161653) | Hydrothermal vent sediment bacterial communities from Southern Trench, Guaymas Basin, Mexico - 4870-07-4-5_MG | ecosystem: Environmental > Aquatic > Marine > Hydrothermal vents > Sediment ... | reverse complement strand
CAGGAAAAAATATAATCTTAAGAAGAGTCATGAGAATGACGCTAGGTTACTATATGCAATATATAGAGAGAATCCGGCTAACTTCAGAAAATATTGTAAAAGATAGTTGAACGGCAATAGGGATATACAAAAATATATATCACTTCTTAGGGAGATTAAGAGAACTCGGCAGAGGATAAAAACAAATGAGAAACTTGGGTTACCTACTGAGAAATTAAAGGAGTATCTTAAGGAACTGGGTAGGGAACAAAATAAGTTATCATATTATCTAAAGAAGAGATATAGGGATATTCTAGAGAAATTTAGTGATATCAAAGGGTTATCAGGAGAAAACTTATTATACTTCTTAACACTAATTCCAGATATAAAAAGTTTTAGAAGTACACGAAGTTTCCTAAGATATTTAGGACTGAAGAGCGTTGAGGTAAATAAGCTTTGGAATAGAGAAGCTAGAGACGTTTTGATAAAGATTGCTATTAAAGTAGCGCAGTACAATAACATAAAGTTCAACCCTAGGAAACCTAATTGGAGATTTATCAGGAAACTAGCGATAACCATCTATACAAGGCTTAGGGATGGCGAGGTTAAAACACCTTTGTCGCCAATTAATGAGGTTTAATTGAATATGCCGCCTCCCTAAGCCTCTTATTCCTACTCCTTTTTAAATACTTTAAGAAAATTGTATAATCAATTATATCCCTAATTTTGGAAAAAGTTTTAACACCTTAGCAACATAATGTTATCAACTGGTTTTTCATAATATTTATGCATCTACAGTATTATATTTATGTGGCATCCTTTTAATAACCTCCTTAACTATCTTATCAATCTCTAACAATAAAAACCTCCCACCTCATAATATATTATAATTCCTTGTATCTTGGCATATCAGTTTCTTTATATCTCTAGTCAATCCAATATTCTCATGCATAATAACTAATATATTTTTTGTAATCTGTTTTCTGCCTTATTCAATTATAATTAAATCGATATTAACATATTTTTAAAGCATTTTAAGTATTAACTTTCTAATATCCTCTCTATAACCTAATTCTCCACCAGCGGTTATATGCTTCTTTATCGATCTTCTAAAACCCCCTCGTGGAGGATGCAGTCTAAACACAGGTTTCAAACCCTTGATATCCTTCAGCTTCATAGATCCCTCAGCAATCTTCTTTGCCACAGTATCCAGATCCAATCCAGTCACTTTCTTAATATACTCCTCTGATACAGGCTTATTCCCTATCAGCCTACCCCTCTTTAAGATAAGCTCCTTTACGATCTCAGGGGTTGCAGGGCCATATGTTATATAATCCTTCACCTTAAATATCATACCTCTATATACTTTGGTGTCAGGAACTATAGTTGCATGGAACTTACGTACTAAGTGTAGCCTCTTAAGCGTTTCCTGAATATCATACCTTACATCAGGTATTCCTCTAATTCTAACTAAGATGAAACTGGGCATTTTTATTCTAACCTCTCACCAGGTAATACAATCTTATATGTATTTCTCAATGCATCGTATGTAGCCATAGCGAATGAAAGCGGTGTTCTAGTCTCTCCAAATGCAATCGCCCATACATCCTGGATACCAGCTAATTGAATAACCTTCTTTGCAGTATCACCAGCAACTATACCTAAACCCCTTGGAGCAGGCTTGAGAAATACTTTAACACTCCCCCACTTACCTTCCGAAGCCGTAGCGATAGAGTGTGGAGCCCCACATCCACACTCCCAACTACCACATCCTCTCTTGACGGGAGCTATATTTAGTAAGGCTTTATTTAAAGCCTTTTGAATAGCCTGAGGAACTTGCCTATCCTTATCTATACCTACTCCGACTAATCCAGCCCTATTGCCTACCACTACCGCAGCCCTAAACTTAGATCTCTCACCTGAGTCGGTCTGTTTCTGAACCAATCTAATTTCAATAACTTCATACTCTAGATCAGGCACTAGAAACTTAACTATCTCAGGCTCCTTAATTACATATCCATACTGGAAGATTTCGTATATAGATATTATCCTGCCTTCCTTAACTAATTTACCTAGCTTCGTCTTAGGCTCCCAATCCTCTGGCGGAGGCTCTACTTTACTAACCATTTGTATCACCTAAATCAGAGACTATCTTATTCTTCACATTCTCAAATATTTCAGGTATTTTCATAGGGTCTATATCCATTTCTAAGTATATGGAGAATCTCCTTTTAAATAAATCTGGATCTCTCTCCTTCAGAAGCTTAGCATATTCAGCTATATGAAGGCCTTTAATCCTGTCTTCATCCACTAAAACCTCTTCACCCATCGGAATATCTAATCCAGCGTCACGCGCCCCCATGACGGCGGCATATGGGATAGAGGCGTTTTTACTCCATGCAACACCTAAATTTAAAATAGCTTCTTTAACACCTTTTTTCAATGCATATTTCCCAGCTATATAACCTGTTAGATATGCAGCTGGAATATTTTTAAGGCCATACCACCCGTATTTATCCTTTAAGATCTTTGATGATACAGATACTATGGTCTTATCTCCACCTATATCAGGCTTCATAATAGAGACATATATATACTTTAGACTACGTCTAACTACGAAAAGCGGCTTATCACTCTTTAAAAGCTTATATCTTAGTCTATAGTTTGTCCTAGCCTCCCTCCGCCTCCTAAATGGGACTTGATATGTAGGTCCTTTAGCCCTACCCATATTAATCACTCCAGACATGTTTCTTAATATATTCAAGTAGATGAGCCTTACTTCTAAACATCCCTCCCTTGACAAGCCTATATAGATATCTATAATCCTTCCGACTTAGTTTCTCCTTATCTCTCAAACTTCTTAACAGTCTTCTCTGAGCCCTAACCCTCATAATCCACAGACGTTTACGAGATATTATAGCAGTCTTCTTACCCTTCCTACTCCCAGGTCCTCTCTTCCTCTTCCTAACCCTATGCACCTGGCCTTTAACCGGTAGTACCTTAATTATACCTCTCCGATACAGTATTTTAATATCTTCACGTGTATCTACATCCATAACCTCATCTAAATGATCTGGATCTATCCATATTCTATCTACTCCAACCCCTAATACCCTAGCCGCAAGTCTACGTTTATTAGCTATATTCACCATTTCTATAACCTCCTATTCAATACTTTAATACCCAATTTATCAGCCATTTTTATAATCTCAATCCGCTTCCTCCTACCTACAGTAGATGCTATTCTAATTGCATACCTCTTAGGATCTATACCCTCCAACTCCTTTACATTATGTACCAATACCTCTATAAATCCTGATGGATGCCTACTCCTAACGATCTTAGGCACTCTATAACCTATATTTGGTATAGGAGGTCTCCCCTTCTTCTTCAGCCTCATCTTACTATCTATACCCCGAGGTCTCCTCCAGCTTTCCTTAACCCTTACATATCTCCAACTCTCCTGCCTTATGAAATCGGGCTCTCTCTTCTTCATAACCTTCCTTAGTTCCAGCATCTTAGTCTCTAACTCACTTAACTCAGGCTTTCTCCTGCTCATTTATCCCAACCCCCTTGTAATATAGGTAGATCCCATCTAAGAATACTCTAGGATCCTTATTCTTTACCTTAGTCGCGAGATATATATTTGCTGCAGTCTGCCCAACTAGATCCTTATCTATACCGGTTATAATCAAATCTATATCAGTACCTTTCTTAATAACCTTTACATTCACTCCAGGTAAGATCTTCGCCCTCCTAACTCCCCGCTCACCAGCGAAATTAGATATTATTACATAATCATTTTCAACCCTTATATTCATCGGGAAATGGATATAGTATGCCTTCATTTTATATACAAATCCCTTTGTAACACCTGTAAAAACATTCCGAATTCTACCTGCAATAGTATTTATTAATGCATAACCCTTCTTACCCTTCCAATAAATTTCATATTTAATCCTATTATCCTCTAACTTAAATTTCACAGGCACACCTCTAAAGTCCTTTACGATTGTGCCGAGGGGGCCAGATACTTTAATAGCCTTCTCATTTAATAACTCTACATTTACTCCATCCGGGATCTCAACCTCACCATAGTGAATCCTTTTAGCAGCCATATAACCACCTTAATATACGTACGCTACTAAAACACCCCCCAATCCTTCATTTAAACACTCTCGATGTGTTTTAACGCCTTTAGGAGTCGAGATAATTAAGATTCCAACATCTCTAGATGGTAGGAAATGTTTTGCATATTCAAGGATCTCAGTTTTCTTAACGGGAAAGCGGGGTTTAATAGCTCTACATTTATTTATCTTACCTGATAATTCGATTCTAATCTTATTCCCCCTACCATCTTCAATCAGCTGAAAATCTTTAATATATCCCTCTCTCTTCATAATCTTAAGTATCTCAAGTGCAAACTTTGATGTAAGATGTATAATTACCTCTTTCTTCCTCACGGCTTCCGCATTACATATCGCCGACATCATATTACTAATTATATCTATCTGAACCATGTCGCCCCACCTTTACATGTACTTCTTGAAGCCTAATTCCTCAGCGATCTCCCTGAAGCATCTTCTACATAACATTAATCCATGTGCCTGTATAACTGCAACGTGAGTCCCACATCTCATGCATCTTCTACTGCCCTTACCATATTTTCTCTCCTTAGGCTTCTGCTTAGCCATGTTAAACCACCTCTACACCCAACTCCTTCTTTACAAATTCAATAGCCTCATCCTTTTTAACTATAGCATTCTTACCTATCTTCGACCTTCTAAACCTTCTATTCTTTACACGTAAACCAGGCTTAGCAAGATGTACTATAACATCCATCCCAAATACACCTATATTAGGATCATACTTCGTATCGGGTATCATTAAATGCTCTTTAATCCCGAATGCAAAGTTTCCATACTCATCGAATGAAGAGCTCTTAATCTTCCTATCGACGGCCTCTAAAGCCTTCTCTAGGAATGCTCTTGCTTTATCGTCTCTCAACGTAACCATCACCGAAATCGGCTGCTTCCTACTTATTCCGAATGCTTTAATCGTTTTCTTAGCCTTCCTAAATATAGGCTTCTGCCCTGTGAGAGTTTCTAGAAGCTTTGCAGCCCTTTGAATCCTATCCCAGTCGCTCCCAACACATATATGTACAATAACCTTCTCTATCTTCACTCTCTCCATAGGATTCTTTTTAATCGTCTCTTCAGCACCCATATACTACCACCTAGTACCAAGGAATTTTTATTATCGGTTTATCAGAGCCTATTGGGAATATATATTCGAAGACAGTCTCATACTCCTCGCTATCACCTACTAATCTAACGATTCTAGGCTTCAAGGGATGAGGCTTTAAAATATCTTTAATTTTACCTAGCCTACCTATTTTACTACCTCCTGTAATTAATGCCATATTCCCAGGTTCAAGTCTTATATATCCATCTAACTTATTTTTATTATAATTATATATTAGAGTATCACCAGGCTTCAAGGTATAGTATTCAGACTCTTTATCAAATAAGAAATTCCTTCCATCATGCGTAGTTAATTGGATTCGAGACCATTTAACCATAGTCTTATTCTTAATCTGTAATGGCTTAATTAACACATCATCCGCATCAGATATTTCATATGGATATATTAGATTAATTTTATGCGGTAGGATTCTATAGAATTTATTTTCCGGGACTAATTCTATAACATCCATTAAACCTATTGGAAAATGATAATCTAGAATTTTTTTACCATCGACCTTAATGTATCCCTTACGAAGAATATATTTGACCCCCCTCAAGTTATTTGCGATTCCCAATATATCCCTTATCAATATACCTAATGGTATTGCACGATCCGCTGGATGAGGTCCTGGATTAATTCTAATAGTCCATTTCCCCAATTTCCTTGGAATCTTATATGTTATAGGCGCTGCCAACCTTTTTAAATGTCTAGACCCCCCTTTCTTCGCCATTACTCACCACCTACTTTAGATATACTTTCAAGCTTCTTCTTCCTATATTCATCAGATAGGTCCAACTCTATAATCATTAGATTTGAATAATGTATAGGTATATATACTTTTTCACCCCTACTATTTTCCCTAGTCACCCCCTCTATAAAGACACGGTATTTCTTTCGGTCAACCTTAGTGACTTTACCCTCTACACCCTTATGATCCCCCCTCATAATCCTGACTTTATCGCCTACTCTAATTGGGAAACTTCTTATACCATACTTTTCTCTAAGCTCCTTAGATAAGTGGACAGACATAATCTTACCTCTTTTATGTAGAGGCGCGTTGAAGAAGCTTTTTCTCTGTTTAGACGGTTTTTTACTTGACCCACTCATATTAGACACCTATATAATTAAAGTAGCCATACTGGCTATACGAGACCATATATCAGCAGCTTCTTTAGCGACAGGGCCCTTAATTTCGGTCCCAATCGGATTTCCTTCTGGAGTAATTAAGACTGCAGCATTATCCTCAAACATTACCCTCGTTCCATCGGGACGCCTTATCGGAAACTTCTGCCTAACTAATACAGCATCTAATACCTGCTTCCTAAGTTTATATGGTCCTACATAGACAGTTACTTTGATACGGTCACCTACACATGCTGCAGGCCTTCTCTTCAACCTACCTTTATAACCCACTACCTGAATCACCTTAAGCTTTTTTGCACCACTATTATCTGCACAATTAACTATACTACCTACTGGAATTGCACGCGTGATTTTAGGTCGTCTAAGTAAGACACCTCCAATACTTACTCTACCCACTAGAATCACCTCCCTTCGTCCTATTATATACTATGACGAATGAAATTGTTTTACTTAATGGTCTACATTCAGCTGCCACAACCTCATCTCCTTCATCCACATTCATGCAAGGCGGGATGTATACACTGATTTTAGACCGCCTTCTCGCATAACGCCTATATTTCTTATCATAATGTAGATACTCCCTTAATAACACCCCGGCCTTCTGCATCTTAACACTTACAATTTTACCTTCTATCAATATCCCCCTCACCTTTAAATGTCCGTGATACGGACATTTAGGGTCGTCACATGTCTTCTTCGGTGGGGGGAAACCTAGTCCAGGGTCTCTAACATTAGTCATATTTTCTCCAACCTCCTAACATAGTCTCCTAATAAATCATCTCCCGATACCTTAAGAATCTTATTACCTATCTTAATCTCAAATAAACATCCCTTCTTCCCTATCCTATATATGGCACCTTTATCATCCATAATTACAAGAGTATTTTTTGTATCGTCTATAATGACACCTTCTATCCCAATCTGTGATTTATTAGGAGACCATATTATCTTTATCCTACTTCCTATTGTAGATACAAATGTTTTAATCATATCTTAATTCCCCTCTCCCTCAATATTGTTAATATCCTTGCACGGGTTTTCCTCAGATGCTTTACCCTACCCGGCTTCTCAACTGCCCCACCGGATTCAATCACCCTTCTTATCTTAAATAACTCCTCATTCAACTCATTTAATATTTTAATTAATTCTTCATTAGACTTCTCTCTTAATTCATCTAGACTCTTCACTTGACTCACCTCCCTCCGATTCCTTAACCATAGATCGGGATATGAGATACTCGTCTAAGCTCATCTTCATTATAGATACTTTAACTCCAATTATACCATGTTTTGTTAATACAGGCCTCTTCGCAGATTCAACTAATTTTTTAGCTATATCCCCGCTCTTCAACACTGTTCCAGCAGTGAATTTCTCGAACGCCGATCTTACTGTTCTAAGCTTTCCACTTATCACGATCTCGACGCCAGCAGCGCCAGCATTCATAATTACATTTAAAGCCCAAAAGCCGACTCTCCTATACCTTATTCCCCTTAGAAGCTGTCTCTCAATCTGCCAAGCCATTATCCTTGGATTTAACTCCGGCTCCTCGACTTCATACACCGATATATTTACGTCTTTGTAGTTGAATACCTCTTCAATCTTCTTAGCCAATTCCTTAATTTTAGCTCCTCTCCGACCTATAACCAATCCAGGTCTCAATGCATATATAATTATTCTAGTTCCAAGGACTTCTCTAGGGGTGGATACTACTCTAACGCCAGCGTAACCTGCATTCGAAAGCTCTTCATCAAGCCACTCGTCTAGCAATATCTTCTTCCTCTCACGCTCTATAAATAATTTTATCTTAGACCTCTCCCTATCTAACGACATGGTTACACCTCCTTAGCCACCATTTCTACATGTACTAAGGTATCGAAATAGGGAGACGATCTTCCGAAAGCCCTAGGAATATATTTCTTAATCTTCCTTCCACGGTGTGCAACACAGTGAATAATCTTTAATCTAGATGTATCTAAACCCTTATCCTCAGCATTATTTACCAGATTATCAATTAGCTTAAGGAAGAATGAAGCTGCCTTCACGGGATATCTACCAGCATACCATTTATTCAAGCCTCTTCTATGAGGGACCTTCTTTTTATATCTCTTAAATGGTACAGGCCTCTTTAGACTTATTACTTCCTCCAAGTACCTACGGGCATCATCAACAAACATCCCTTTAATCTCTCTCGCTATTTCAACAGCATGTTTTGGCGATATAGAGACCTCTCTTAAACTAGCCTTAACATACTTTTCTTCCTCTTCTTCTGGTATCTGTATACTATATCTCCATGTCGGCATTTATTATACACCCTAAAGCCTATCAATTAAGAATTATGCCTAAAATATTAATCTTTATTGAAGGTAAACCTAATGATTAAATAAATATATATGTAAAAACTATCCTTCAGACTCGGGTATATCCTCTTTAATAACCTCCTCTTTGAAATAACTATTCATAATTTTCTTCATCTCAGACAACGCCCACTTTATTGCAGCGATCAACCTGCTATTATCATAAGGCATTAGAGTTTTACCACATAGGGGACATTTGAACATATTATCGGCAGCTTCACTAAATGTATATCTATCGTGCCCCTCGGTTAAACACCAGTAGAATATGTTTGACGTCTCATATTCAAGCTTCTTTTTAAGCCTATCAATAATTTTTCTATATAAGCCTAATAGAATACCATCCACCTGATCTAATGGAAGGACCCAGTAAAATGTTATCCAACCAGTTTCACTTGTCACTCTCTTAGAGGTGATTAAACCTTCACCAGCTAATACCCATATAACCCTTCTAACCTCACTCTCATCTACACCTAGTATCTCAGAGATTTCATTATCTGTTATCTCACCCTTATCAGCTATCACCTCTATTATACGCCTAGCAATCTCCCCTTTATATGATTCGGCGAGTGTAGCTAGTATATGGACTGCAGACTTATATAAATCGTCTGAAGAAGGTTTATCATCCATATTCTAAATCACCATAATGTTATAGAATAATATTATTATCATTACAAACCATTAACTTTTTTCTTTACGATCTTACCTCTCTCAGATGGTATAATATAATATTCTCCTCTAACAAATTTCTTCCTAAGTTCACGGCCTCTAAAATATCGATCCAGGAAAACGGCTATCGCAGCGACTTCAGAATGAGGTTGATTGCCTATGGCTACATTATAGTCAGAAATCTCGAAATATATTTTCTCCACCTTCTCCGAACCTACAATTAATACTAGTTTATCATACTTACGTAACTCGTTAATTATATCACTAATATTGACCCCATACATTGTTAAGTGAATTATCTTAAAACCATTCATTTTCATTAAGTTGATCCATTTAACGGGATCCTCAATATACTCTACTTTAAAATCACCACCCCATCTTCTATTTACATCCTTTATTTTATCTTCTAGAGTTGTATCTATATCACCCGAGTACGCCATACCTTCAGCTCCTAATGCACGCGCCGTTAGGGCAACATGTGTAGTTAGCCGTTTATCTCTTTCCCTTCTATGACTCAGCCTCAATATCCATATCCTCCGCATGTGGTAAACCCTCTAGAACCTCAATTTTATTCTTTTTTATATATTCAATCGCCCTATCATTGAATAAGCCTTCGATGATTATTGAGTCATTCTCAAATGAAAGACTAAACTCCCTATCAGAATTTCTCTTCAGATAATCAAGTATATTATACCAGTTTGGATTACTATATGATACTCTTACCTTTATATATCTTCCCCTGCCTAATATGTCTTCAATGATCTCTAATAATCCATCTAAATTTATTCCTTTTAAAGCAGAGATAAATATGTAGTAGTTACTATAGCTGTTAAATAATGATTCAATAGGCTTCAAATATTCGATATTATTAATTACATCAATTTTATTACCAACTATTACAACATTCCCATTATAATTTAATTTTCTAAGTATTTCATATGATGCCTCTAGCTTATTCTTAATATAGTCATATGGTTCAGAAACGTCGACTACCAATAATACCAAGTCAGAATACGTAATCTCCTCAAGAGTAGAGTAAAATGCATTTATCATAAATGGAGGTAGATCTGTGATAAATCCTATTGTATCAACTAGATAGACGTCCCAGACTCCAATCTTAATTATTGAGAATTTAGTGGATATTGTAGTAAATGGTTCAGGGCCAGTTCTTCTATTTAACCCAGTTAATGCATTGAATAAAGTTGTTTTCCCCGATGAAGTATATCCTGCGATTGAAATCGTTCTAAATCCTCTTTTACGTCTATATTCCCTATGAAGCTCTCTTTTCTTACGTTCCTCCTCCAGCTTAGCCTTTATATTTTGAATCCTTCTTTTAACTTCATTATAATATACGTCGACCTCATACTCACCTGGACCTAGTACTAGAGCTGGTTGCTCACCTAATTTAGCTAGCTTCACCCTTTCTTTAGCACGCGCTAACTCTATCTGAAGACTAGCTAGTTTAATCTGGAGATCGGCCTCCTTAGACGGGGAATGCATTTTAAATATCTCGAGAATAATTTCTAGTCTATCCTTAGGCTCTACACCCAGTTCTTTAGCAATATTATAGATGTAATTCGGCTTTAGCTGTGTATCAAAAATTACATTTTCCGCTCCAGTAGACTCCATCAGACTCTTTATCTCATTAATTTTATAGTCACTTATTCCCCTGCTAGTAAATCGCCTAAGATATACTATACCTACAATTTCATATCCGGCTTCCTTTACAAGCGATTCAAACTCCTTATAACTCTCTCGTTTATGCACCACTACGATGGCTCTCTTATTCACCTTCTTCACCGAGATCCATTAAATCACCTAATGTAAGGGAGTAGTCTGCTACATCCTCCTTATAATATTCATACTCCTCCGCTTTACCCGTAAGTTTAATATTCAGAAGCTTCTCGAGTTTACGAATAATTTCAGGGGTTGGAACCATCCTCTCATTTTCAATTTTCTTTATATAACTTAATTTAACCTTTAATTCTCTAGCAAGATCTTCCTGTGTAAGGCCGAGTGCCTCTCTAGCTGATTTAATTAATTTGCCATAGCCCTCAACCAGTTCCTCAACATCGGAATCCAGAATATTTTTAACTTGCCTCCTGACTCGTCTCCTCGGCAAAGTCTTTACATTACTTCTAATTATATGGAGATTATATTTCTTAATACATGATAGACAGGCATAGACTCTTCTACCCTGGAAAATCACTTCATATACGTTCGCCCTCTCTCCGCATATCTCGCACTCCATACCTATCAAATAATCTTTTATTAGTTTATCAACTAAATAATCTATTTCAATTATTTAGGGAATATGAAGATATCAAGTCGTGACTTAAGAAGACTTATGAAGAAAGCTGGAATTGAATTACTTGACACTCCTGAAATTGAGTATATTGAATTCATCTATAAAGACGGCAGAAGAACGAGAATATATAATCCTATGGTTAGTAAAATGAAAGTCGGAGATCAAATAACATACCAGATAATAGGTGAAGAGGAGGAAGTTGAGGAAGAGTTGGAGGTAGAACTCAGCGAGGAAGATATCAAGATAGTTATGGAACAGGCTGGTGTAGATAGGGAGCTTGCAATTAAGGCATTACAATTAACGAATGGAGATATAGCTCAGGCAATAATAATCCTGAAGGAACAAAATATATAGTTTATATTAAATGGGCCCGCCGGGAATTGAACCCGGGACCACTGGCTCCCGAGGCCAGCATCCTAGCCAAGCTAGACCACGGGCCCATCAACCAACTTTATTATAGAATATAATTATTATTGTATATTTAAAATGGGTTGTAAAAAGGGAGTAGGGGATATGGGATTATTTCTTTCTAGGCAGTCCTAACTGCTTCTCTCTTATTGAAAACCCTATCTCACTTAGAAACACTCGTATATCCTTCATCCTAGAAATAGCTATACAATAGATATCGTGGTTCGTCTTAATCCTCTCACCATTCCTCTTAATATGGATACTCCCAGCCTTAGCTATCAAATATGGTCCTGTAGCCTTAATACTGAAATATTTCTTTAGTAGATATTGAGTATATCTTAATAGCTTTAGATTACTATTATATAGAAATATATGCTTATACCTATAATTGTTTCCATCTGAATCATAGAATCCACGTAGAAAATTTGCAACAGTCTCTCTGTTATGTTCTATATATTGTTTTAATGTATCTAGATCCTGTCTCCTATACCATGTGTAGAATGCTTTAGACCTGTAATATACTCTCCACCTATTATGCGACCTACTCCAGTATGGTTTCTTATACTTCTTATCCAGTATCTTAGCTATAGCCTTACTGAATTCCTCTGCGAACTCATAGTCCTTAACCATAAGCTCAATATCATAGTTACTATGATGCTCTCTCACTATATATCCGTCTCCAAGTAATACCCCTATTACATATGCTAATTCATTTGACGGCTCTGAAGCCCATTTAGCTAGCCAAGGTATCTTCCCTTTATATTTCCAATCCTCTACTGCACGCCTAGGTATATTTAATATCCTAGATACCTCTGTAGGTCCCATCCCCATATTCAATAACTTCATAGTATTCATATATTCCTCATATGAATACTCCCTCTTCATCTTATCACCCCCTTTAAGTACGGGGGTGGCATAGCAACACCTGTATATTTAAGGGGTAGTTACCCAATGGAAAGCCTGTGGAAAAGCCCCTCATTCTCTTGCAGGGCCATCCCCCCATCCAAATTCTCGGGGGGAGGCCCAGGGCTTTCCAGGGGCTTCCGGGTAGCCACCCCTTACTTTTATCCCTAAGCCCCTATCCCCTACTCCCCCCTCCAGACAATCTATGGAACACCTGGCTCCATAGATGCCTGGAGAGCCCCCCACATGAGAACACCTGGCTCTCATGCAGGGGGGTTAGGGTGGCCCACGGTAAACACCTGGCTCACCGTGAACCAATCAGGTGTGTACCATCTTTATTCGATACACACCATCACCAATAAAATATAGGTATATAAAGGGTTAAGAAGTTTATTAAAACCTATCTGTAAATTATTTACCAATCATTTATGAAGGGTTTCCAAAAAGTATATACTAATTAAGCATATAATATATAGAGATACTTATATAGAGGTACTTGAGGATAACAGTGGATATACAGTAATAGTATACTGTGATGTAAAGCCTGGTGAAGAGGTTAGATTATTCAAAGACCTTAACAGGCTTAATAGTGTGCATTGGCGAAGAGAATGTTGAGTATGAAGATGAAATCACAGGTAGGCAATATGATAACAGGCAGGATAGACTGGTATCAATACAGATACATATTCAGAATACCGATAGAGAGTGATTTCAAGGTAAAGAATTACAAGATAGATAGGGATGCATTAGTAGTAAAGCTGGAGAAGATATAAAAATATTTGGGTAATTTAGATACGATGAAATTAAAAGACAAACTTTTAAGGTTAATATTAAAATTATTAACGCCAAGTAAAGAGATTTTAGATAGACTTGAGGAGCATATAGATCTATCTATAGACTCCTTAGATAAGTTGATACATATGATAACATACCCTGAGGAAGATATATTGAAATTCTATAAATCGATTGAAAGGAGAAGCTAGAGAGATCCTTAATTCAATAGGATATAATCTTCGACATAGTATGAGAATACTTACCAAGTTAAAAGATATGTTCGAGTCATTCAAGAAAGGTGATTTAGAGAGCATATTATCTATGCGGGATGAGATCGAGAGGTTAGAGGAGGTCAAATAGCTTCTATGAAGGATATTCTTGAGGCCTATATT
>Ga0190307_1000325_pt1 | contig 14176 bp, 10 predicted proteins | sample 48700745_MG_FD_161653 | JGI IMG/M metagenome (GOLD analysis project Ga0190307, IMG submission 161653) | Hydrothermal vent sediment bacterial communities from Southern Trench, Guaymas Basin, Mexico - 4870-07-4-5_MG | ecosystem: Environmental > Aquatic > Marine > Hydrothermal vents > Sediment ... | reverse complement strand
TTTTTAATGTACAACTTTCAAGTAATTTTTTTAAAGTTTTTTTTATAAATTTAATTTGACTTTTAATTATATTATATTTTTCATATTCACTTTTAAAGTCTTTATTTCTAAGCATTCAATTTTTTTTCATTTTTTCTATATTTCTTTTATTTTGCCTCTTTTTTCTTACGGAGCCAATTTATTATATCCTCATAAAGCCAACCTATACGCCGATCACTGAGTCGAAGAGGCTTCGGGAATTTTCCTTTTTTTATAAGGAAATAAATGGAAGACCTTGGAATGCTGGTTAATTCCACTACTTCGTTGATTTTTAAAACTTTTAATTTTTTCAAAAATTCTTCTTGCATTTTTCCCCCCTTTCTTATTGAAATTATTTAAGTTTATTAAAATTTAATAGTAAAGCTATAAAAAAATTTTTCAAATTCCTGAATACAAGATTTTTTCTTGGAAAATGGATTTTCAATTTTAAAAAAACCTCTAAAATAACAGAATTTGTAGAAAAAAAGGGTTCCAATGAATTCTTTATCGCTTCTCTTTACTTTTTAAGGATTTCTAAATATAGCTCTAAATATGGCTTTAGTTAAAACTTATATTTTATGTTCTTCTTTTAAATATATTTTTAAGAATTTTTTAGCTCCCTTCACCATAAATAAAATTTTGCTTTTTAAGACTTTCCTATTTATGGAAGGGACTAAAATATTTTTTTCTTTTATGTAGGTATATATTATTCTTTGATAAAGTAAATACTACTGAGAATTTTTTCTAAAAAATAATAGACCTACCAAGTGTTATTTTCTCATTATTAATATTAAAATTTTCCCTTTATATATTTTATTTGGACTTCTTGATAAAGAGCATTTAAAAATTTTTAATTTAAAATAAAAAAGGACATTCCTATTATTTTCTTACAAAAGGGAATTATCTGCCAAAGCCTTGACAACAACTTCATCTATTATGGTTTTAATGAAGAAATAAAAATAAAAAATTTCAAAATAAAAACTCTTATAGCTTGTATTTTAGAAATTTTATTTAGATTTTTACCAATTTAACAAAAAAGACCTATGCGTTTTATCTTAAAAATAAGGAAAAGGAAAATTTCAGATAAATTTGATGAAATTGTCAAAAAAGTAAACCTCTTCCCCATGATTTACCATACCTTTATATTGATGAAGAATTCATTTTTGTTTGGAAACATAAGTGGGAAAAAGAAGCAAAAAAGCCAAAAATTCAAATTGTTATAACTTCACCTAAATGGATTGAAAAGTTATTTATTTATTATCTTTTTGGTATCACTCGAGTTGTATTTTTAGATGAAAAATTTTTTGATATATTTTTTTATTTATGGTTTTCAAAATCATTTTTAGGATTAAGTTTGAAAACAGAGAAACAACTCATAATACATTTAGATAGGAGTTTATCCAGACACTACGCTTATTAAGTTTTCGAATTGAGAGATAGCAGAGATTATATAAACTTCTCTTTCTCCTACTTTTTATGAGAAGAAAAGAAGAACTTAAGAGAGCATAAGCATAAAATAAATAAAAATGATCAAAGAAAAAGTGTAAAGATTTTAAACATTTTGAAAAAGGTCGATGATTTTAAGAATTCCCAGAGTTTAAAACGATTGCAGAGAAAGTATTTAGAGTTGAATTCAAAAAAGAATTATAAAAGAGATATGAGCAATTTTATAACTAATACTCTCAAAAAGTCAAAATCAAAATTTTTAATCTTGAAAAATTTTAATTTTTTGGTATAATTATATTGTTGTATTATTATTGAGATTTCACAATATCAATTGTAAAATTTTATTGTTCCTAAAATTGGTAAATCAAATTAACTTGTTTATTTCTGATCAAACATTTTAAGTAAAAATTGTTATCAAGACTTCAAAAAACAAAAGGGAGAACTGTTTTTGGTTGGTGAAAAGCTCAACATCGATGAGTTCAAAAAATTAGAGCAGATTGTATACGCTATTTTAGATAATTTTCCTGAAGAAGTTGAGAGAATTACACAAGCAATTAAAGAAACTATGCTAAATCATTTTGAAGATCCCTCAGATAAGTTATTATTAGCTGGTTTTATTCAAGATATCATTGCTTGTTATTTCGGTGATAAATTAACAGAAGATTTCATAGAAATTTTAGGTGAAGAAATTAAGGAGGAAAATTTACATTAAAAATCCGGGGGAGAAAAAATGCTGGTTTCTCTGAAAAACAAAAAATTACGAAGTAAATATAGTTTTTTAAAAACAGTTATAAGGAAGCAAAAGTTTTTACTTGAGTAAGTAAATTTTGGTATAATAATGTAGAAAGAGGCATAAACTTCTATGAGCATTTTTATAACTAACAGCTCGAAGAGATCTTTAAAATGGAGGTTGAAAAACTTCCGTCATAAATAGCAAAAATTTTAGATGTTTAGCGGTAGTTTTAAATAAAATTGAAGAGAGAGTATATGAAGAAAAGAAAAAATTAAAAAATGTCAAGGAAAGAAAAAAATATATAAAAAGAAAGACAGGGAATATAAATTAGTATAACAAACATTTATCGGACATATTTCAAACATATATTAGACAAAAGAGCTTAAAAAGCAATAGTTAAACTATTAATACATTATTGATGTTTAATAATAATAATTAATGAAAGAAATAGATACTAAAAATAGCTATACAACTAAAACAATATGGATATGGAAATGTTAACAGTAAAAAATAAGACAAGTGTTTAAAAAAGCTATACATTTATGAAAAATCTTATATGAGAGGAATACTTAGAAGTTCAAATATGCAAAAAGATGGTCCTTCTGGTAGTGATCTCGCGTGGATAATTCATGGAGTGGTTATTGCCCAAGGATTTTTTTATTTATCCAAAAGTTTAGCTGTCCATGATTTTTGTAGTGTGGTATGTATATTATTAACCCTTTTAGTAGGAATAGTAGATTGGCATATTTTTTATACTTATTTTTACCAAGTTAAGTATGATATCTTTATGTGGGTATTAGATTACTTCATTTTAGAAGTCTTAGCGTTAACATTTGAATTTGCAAATCATAAAGATAATAAATGTTACTTTTTAATTTTATTTTTTATATTAATTGTCTTAATCTTATGTTCTTATGGTATTATGTATTCCGATAGAAAAGATAATTTTAAAAAATAAAATGATACACATAACAAAGAGGAAGAGTAATATAAACGGCTGGGTAGAACTTCTGTGACATAAGAAGAGGGAAAGGGTTTTACTAAAGAAAAAGTGGAATTGGAGAGGTTAAAAAAATGATTAAAAGGTTAAAAGAAATAAATAATATAGTTGGAGAGATTGGAAATGAGAGAGGAACAGATAAAAGAGGTAATAGAAGATCTTAAAATTTTATTAGAGAAAGATGAAATTTTAGGTGAAGATTTTGATGAATTTTTAAAAAATTTAAAAACTCAAACTGTAAAAGAATATCTTTCATCTCTACGAGGTCATTCTCAACCAGAGCAGGCACTTAAATATTATTTTTTTTCTATTAATTCAATTTTTGCTAAATACTTGTTTAAAAATTTATATCCCGAGGTTGGAGGAGAGTCTAGTTTTGTAGATTATGTAATTAAAGATAAAAGAGAAGAAATAAAACTTGAAATAAAACCTTTGTTTAAAGCTGAATTTGAAAAAGGAAAATCTGGAGAAATATTCAAAAAAATAAAAAAGGTAAAATTTAGTTGGGATAAACATAAAAATCAAATAAAAAAATATCTTGGCAGGAAAAGGGGAGAATATGTTGTTTTAACTAATCTTGAAGATTGGTACTTTTTTAGTTACTCATTTTCTTATAGTGAAGATTGCCCTTATTTTGCTAAAGTGAACTTATTTGAATTATTAAAAGATTTTGAGCAAGTAGATGATTTTTGGCAATATTTGGACAGACAAGAAGAATTGTCAATTAAAGAACCCTTAGATAAACGATTTTTTAATAGTTTAAAAACTTGGGTAAATGAATTAAAAAAAGTAAATTTTGTAGTAGATGAGAAAAAGAAAACAGAACTTATTATCAAATTGATTAACAAATTTATTTTTGTTCAAACATTGGATAACTTTTGGGTTATTGATAAAAATTATATAATTGAAAATTGGACTACTATCGAAAGAAAATGGCATGCTAAGGGGAAATTTAATGTAATAAAAAAATTTATAGAAGAAATAAATGAATTTTTTTATGATTATTATGACACGGAATTATTTCGAGATGAAGAGACAATCTTAGATTATATTGAAAAAGATAAATCAAACATTGAAATTTTTTATAATACATTAAAGTTAGTTCTTGGTATAGATTATGGAACCTCAGCAACTATTTGGGAAAGGGGGGTAATTCAGTATAACTTTAGAAGAATTGATGAAGATATTCTTGGTAAGGCATATGAAACATTTTTGGCCGAAGTAAGAAAAGAACAAGGGATTTATTATACTCCTAAATATATTACTCAATACATAGTTGAAAATACTGTCGGAAAAATTTATAATGAATTACTGGTAAAGATTAAAGAAAATTTGGAGAAAAAGAATTTTAATGAATGTAAAAAATTAATTCAAAAATTTATTTCAATTAAAATTTTAGATCCAGCGTGTGGTTCTGGTTCATTTTTAATCAAGGCGTTACGACTAATTTGGAATAAATATAATGAATTGGATAGAATTTTGAAAAATGAAGAAAAAAAATATAGAACTGATTTATTATCTCAAATGGAATCAAAAGAATTAAAGGAAATAAAAGAACTATACAATATTTTAAACTTTAAGAATAATAGAGACAAAATTTCTAAGATAATAATCAGGCATATTCACGGAAATGATTTAGATGCTAATGCCTTAGAAGTTGCTAAAGTCAATATATGGCTTGAGGCTATAAAATTAGCTCCTAAAGAGTTTAGATATGATAAATTACCAGCAGATACAAATCACATTCTGCCAGATTTAGAAATGAATTTAGGAAACGGTGATTCTTTAGTTGGATTGCCAGAAGATTTGACAATTAAAATTTTGAAGGAAAAACACGAAAATGAGCTTAAGAGATTGTTTGAGTTGAGGAAAGAATATCTTGATGATCCAACAAAAGAAGAAGCAATAAAAGAGATAAATGAAATAAAGAAAAAATTGAGAAAAGAACTTGACGAAGAATTTAAGAATTATTTGGAAGAAAACAATTTGCCTTTAGAAATTCTTGAAAAAACAAAACCATTCCACTGGGCTTTAGATTTCTGGTTCGTTTTCTTTGATGAAAACTTGGAACCAAAAGAAAAAGATAAGCAGGGATTTGATGCTGTGATAGGAAACCCGCCGTATGTTGATTATAGAAGTGTTGAACCAATCTCGGCTCATGAATTTTTTAAGAAGATATATTATTCCAGCCAAGTCTCTGAGAAATATAATCTTTATGTAATATTTATAGAAAAAGCCCTGTATTTATTATCTAAAGAAGGAAAATTTGGGTATATTAATCCGGTTCAATGGATGGGAAGTGCATATGGATCAAAATTAAGGGAGCTTATTATTGAAAAGTTTTCTATAAGGGAAATTGATGATCTTTCAGTAATCGGTGTATTTGATGAACCTACTCTAACAAATTTGGGTTTATTTTTCTTTGATGCCTGTAAAGAAGACAAATCTAAGATAGGTTATAAAATAACTAAATCTGAAATAATTAATAAAACTATAAATTTTAAACAAATAGACACCTCAGAATTGGTATTTGGAAGAGACTATGTTTTTATCCTGGATCCAAGAGATAAAATAAGAAACCTACTTAAAAAATTGATTGAAAATAAGAATTATTTAAATGATATTGTAAAACTAGAATGGGGTACTTCTAAATCCGGATACGGAAAGAAAAAAATCAAAATTGAAGACTATAAACGATTAAATTTAAATGTTAGAAGTAATTTTGCCCCAATAGTTCAAACTTCAGATATTGATAGACATATTATTATTTGGAGAGGTGAATACATTGAAAAAAACCTTTTTTCTGAGAATAAGATAAAAAAATTTGAAAATGAAAAGATAGTATTTACTAGACGTTCCTCAGTAATAAAATGCGCCTATGATGTTAATAAATTCTTCTTAGGTAAGGTAGCATTTACCTCAGAGTTTAAAATAAAGATAGATCCTTTATTTTTAATTGGTGTACTAAACTCAAATCTTATGAATTTCTTCTTCATTAAGGTATACGAAACCATTCATCCAGGAGGTAATTTAAGATTAGATATTCCTTATTTGAAAAATTTACCTATCAAAATTGATAAATTTTTTATAGATAAAATAAGTAAACTTGTCCAAAAAATCATAACCCTCAAAAAACTTCAACACAGGTTCAGAGAACTTTGGAAATATTACTCAAAGAAATTTAGGAATAATTACAGATCATTAGACGAGATCCTTTTAGATGATAAAAGAACAATCCAAGAAGGTAATTTTGATAAGGTTTGGATTTCTGAGGCAAGTGTTTATCCTGATAAGCAAAGCGAGTTGTTAGAAAAGGAATTCAAAAAATTCAGGATTGTTGGAGAAAGTGATAATAAACTCAAAATTTACGGAATAGAAGAACAAAGAGAGGAATTACTCTTAGAAATAACAACAAGCAAAAAAGAATTTAGGGATATTATCTACTTAGAACTTCTTGAATTAATGGATTCCAGAGTGAAAAAGAAAACCTTGAAGGATATTCTTTCTAAATCAGAGATTTCTGTTATTCAGCCGAACATCCGGGAAAAATCTGGAAATTTGTTAAAGATAACTAAAGAAAAATTCAGAGAGTGGTTAGAAAAAGAGAACTTTAAGATTAAAGAAGAGAATATTGTGAAAATCGATAATGAAATCCAAGAGACAGATAATCTGATAGATGCCCATGTCTTCAAGCTTTACGGACTAACAAAAGAGGAGGTTGAAATCGTTTTGGATTCGTTGAATGTTGTTGAGAGTGTAAAGAATGATATTTTGAGGAAGTTTGAAGGGTTAAGATGATTAGAAAGAAAGGAGATTTGCTGTTTTTCAAAAATGGAGAATTAAGAGCATTTTTAGAGGAGGTAAAAGCAAAACTAAAAAAAGAAATTGAAACTTATGAACCTAATTATATACTTAATGTTAGTGAATATGATTTGCAAGAATATCTCATTTCTAAATATTCTATTGAGTCGCCGAAATTAATTAAAAAAAGTCTCTATCTGGATGGACCTTATGAAGTGGATATAGATGTAAGTCAAGATCTTAGTGGATTTATTATTGACAGAAATAGAACTGTATATATCAAAGGAACTAAAGTAGTCGTTGTAATTCCTTTTTCTGGAGATGGAAGACTCTTCTATTATACCCCCTCAACCTTTGTTGAATATCCACATCCCCCCAGGGGAGAAGTTAAAGAGTCTGAAGTTCATTTGATTTATGAATTAACGGAACATAATTCTGAAATGTTAAAAAAAGAATATCAAAAAGATTTAGATAAAATAGAGAAATATTTAGAATGGATATCCAGAGACATAGATCAGTTTAATAAAGATCTTGAAAATTATATAAAACAACTTATTTCTCAACGAAAAAATAAATTGTTAAAAGATATGAATTTAGTTGCTTCCTTGGAGATCCCGATTAAGCGGAGGGAAAATTTTTCAACTACTTATTCTATTCCTCCAATAGCTCCCAAAAAACCCAAAATAAATCCTCCCCAAGCTTCAACTGAACCTTTTAAACTTGAACCTACGTTATCATTACAAGAGTATGAAAATATTCTTGAGATTTTATTTAATATGTCTATAGCTATGGAAAGAAGTCCTAAAGTTTTTTCCAGATTAAAAGAAGAAGAAATTAGAGACTTCTTTTTGGTAATGCTGAATGCACATTATGAGGGACAAGCCACTGGAGAAACTTTTAACTTTACAGGTAAAACTGATATTTTAATTCGCTATGAAGGAAGTAATGTCTTTATAGCAGAATGTAAATTCTGGAGAGGAGAAAAGAAATTAATAAATACCTTAAACCAACTACTAGGATATTGTAGTTGGAGAGACACAAAAACTGCTATTTTACTCTTTAATAAAAATCAAAGCTTTTCTTCCGTTTTAGAAAAAATAGATCCAACTATAAAAAAACATCCCTGTTATAAAAGAGATTTTAATAAATTGAGTAAATTAAATATTGAAAGTGTTTTTAGCTATGTGTTACATTTACCACAAGATAAAAATAGAGAAGTAATTTTAACTGTAATGGCTTTTGATATTCCTAAAAATGCTGGTTCATCATGAAATCAACAAAACTGACAGGGTTGAAAAAAGGAATAAAACTTTATGAACATCAGAAGTTTTACGTAAAGAAAATTCTGAAGAATATTGAAACTACAAATAAGATCAATTATTTTGTTTCTCTTCCTCAGGGTGCTGGTAAAACTTTATTATCACTGACAATACTTTCTAAATTAATTAATAAAGGTAGGGTTAAATATGCCTTAATTCTCACTCCGAGAAGAGTTTTAGTAAATCAATGGATAGAAGAGTCAAACAAGTTTTTCTATGGGTTAAAGATAATGAAAGATCCAAAATTATCAAAACAAAATATCGGAAAAACAAGAACTTTATTGAAGCACTCTCAAGTTCATGCTATTGCGATGACCATCCAATCTTTTAAGAACTACATGAAAAAAGGTTATTTCAGAGAAAGAGATTTTGATTTGGTTATTATTGACGAAGCGTCAGATTCTACTTTAGCAAAAGACTTCTTAGAAAAATATAGAATGTCTTACTATTTAGAAGGACTTGAAAATTGGAAAAATTTGAAATTATTGGTATTCCCAAAAGATGTTGATGAGAACAAATTAGAAAATATGATTAAAAAATTTAACGAAAAATTTTCAAAATTGATAAGAGAAGAACCTGAAAGTATAGATAAATTGCAGTATGAAATTAAAGAACCAATAGTTATTGATGATCCATTAGTTAATTATTTTACTGAAGTATTAAATAATGAATACAAAACAATTAGAAGAAAAGTTTTAAACTTACTAAAAAAACTTGATATAAAAGGATATCAAGAAAATTTGGAAACTTTACTTAGACATAAAACAATGCAAAAATTGAGGAAGATTTATGGATTAGATAAAGAAACAACAACTTTCATTCAAGTTTTAATAACAAAGTACATCTTAATTAAACATCTATTAAAGTGGTTTCTTTATGCTAATAGAGAAGAATTAAATAGAACTCTACTTGCTTCACAATTTCAAGTAAAGGAGTGGTTAACTTACAATGATAAAAAATTGGAAAAATTAAAAGAGATAGTTGAAAATCTTTTAAATGAGAGAAAGAAAATTTATATTTATTCTGAATACATATCAACAGCAGAAATGATATTTTCCTATTTAAAAGAAAATTTAAACTTAAAAGATGAAGAAATTGAATTAATAACAGGTAATGTTGAAGATCAGTATATAAGATTAGACAATTTCAAAAAGAAAGGGAAAATACTAATCTCAACACCTGTTTTTGATAAAGGTACCGATATTCCAGAAGTTAATTCAGCAATAATATTTACTCTGCCAAGAAACATTGAAAGATTACACCAGATCAAAGGAAGGATAAGAGGAGGAGAGATAATAACCTTAGCGTATAAAGGTTATGAAGAAGAGATTATTAAACAAATAGTTCAATTGCTGAGGGATTAGAAATGATAAAGATAATAGCACTTTCGGATATATACGGGGAAATAGAAATAATAAATGAATTGACTGAAAGATTTGATAAAAAATTTGATGTATGTATTATTCCAGGTGGTATAAATAAACCAAAAAAAGACAAATCAAAAGAGATATTTGAGAAATTGACAAAGATCTCTGAAAAAATACTTTTTGTTAATGGTGGCACAGATAAGATAGAGATTGAAAATACTCAGGAAATAAGCAATTTAGAAAATAATCCTATAATCCTAAATAAAAGGAGACTAAAAATTGGTTTTTTGGGAATTGGTGGTGTCCCAGACCGTAGCATAAAAAGAAAAACTGAATATCAAAATATATGGAATGAAACATTATTACGCAATGAGTTATTAAGAAAAATGAATGTTGATTACAATAAAATCAAGATAGAAAAACCAGATTTCTTCTTTTTTATTTCACATACACCACCCTATGGTATTGCCGATTACTCAAGAAAAATAACTCTGAATGAATTAGAATCAACACAGGATATAGAAGAACAGGATATAGAAGAAAAAAGAAAATCTACCAATCCTTTACACTTAGGATCAAAAATAATAAGGGAGTTTTTACTAAAGAATAAAATACATATCCATATCTTTGGGCATGTACATAAAGAAGGTGGGAAGTTAATAAGGTATAAAGATACGACATTTATCAATGTAGCACACATTTCAACATTACCTTATAAATTAACTGGAAGAAAATTTTGTATTATTCATGTAGATAAAAAGAATATACAGGTTGAATTTAGGAATGTAGTAAATCCAGAATTAGATTTAAAAAACTTTTTAGAAGTGTATCTATGAGAACCTTGCCGACGACTTCTCGATACTTTGTGCTTGACCTTCGCTGTGTTTAGTAGAAAATATAAAACGATTGTGGGGGTGATTTGCTTTACTTATTCAAACCACCTATAGTGGCTTCGTATATTCGCTATCTGTGATATTAAATCACGAGGATGTCAAAATTGATTAAATTTAAATAAATTTTTTATCGGTGATTATGAGTAATGAGAATTTTTGGAATTTTGAAAGCTAAAATATTCAAAGAATTAGCAAAATTAACTAAAAAAAGAATGTAAGGAGAATTATAAAAAAATGTGTTTTAGATATTTGGGTTGATATTTCAAATATCCTTAGAAAATATTCTTAAGATGAAGCTATAAATTCTATTTCAGTAGTATTTCCTATAAGTTTAGGCAAAAGAAATAAAATGGATCACTTATGAAATTTTTTACCTTTGGTTTTCTTCTTTACAAAAATATACTCTTTGATTACTTTAGTTTTCTATTAGTTCTTTCATTACCTCTTTTATAGCATTTTTTATAATTTAGTCCATCGGCTTTTTTCTTTTTTCATTAGCTTTATAACATCTTTCGAAAATTCTCATGATTTTTTTCTTTAAAGAGTTTATAATTCTCGCTTGCTCTTTCCTTAAACCACTTTACAAAATTTGGAAAGGTATCTTCTCTGATAATATCTTTTACATCGATAAAATGAAGATATGCATATCTGGAAAAATACACTCCCAACCTTTTTATTTTATAATTTGATGGCATACCATCTATACCTCCGATTTTGTAAAGAACATAATATCCTATTAACTGATCAAAGTGTTTCCTTTTTAATTCTAGATTTTTCGTAGTTTTTATCTCTATTATTGCGTCATCTATAACTAAATCACAATCTGCTCCACCAACTAATCGAGAAGCTTCTCCAAATGCTGGATTTAATACACATATTTTCTTAGCTTTAAAATATTCTGGTTTTACTATCGAAATTAAATTATACAGGTCTTTTATATCATTTTCATCAACATTACCTAAATTTTCATCTACAAGCCCGGCTCTGTATATTATATCCACCTGAGCCAACAACAATACCGCCTTACATAAATCAGCACTTACCTTTCCTTCTTTAATAAATTCCTTGTAAGTTTTCTTTGCATATTGTATTATTTCTGCAACCTTTTTAAGATGGGCAGAATCAGACAATGTCAGTTTGATTGGAGTTCCTTCTATTACGACAAAATCAAGTCTGATTGGAAATTCTTTTAATATTTGCAAAGTTAAATCATGAAATTGTGCTGTTTTCTTTAATAAAAGAAAAGAGGCTTCACTAACCCAACGATGTTCTATAGCATCGGGATTTAGTCTTTTTATATACCAACGAAGTAAATAATCAAATGCTGTACCCACAAGTCCATAATGATTTGTTAAAGGAGGCGCTAATAATTTGCCTTGAAGTTTCAATCGTGGTTTTTTAAACTCACGTTTGAAAGCATCTTTTACATCTTTCTTTTCTAAAAATCTTGTTAAACTCATAATTAAAACCTTAAAGTTTTAATTAACATTTTAAAATTAAAATTTACCACAAATAAAATATTCTTTTAACTTTCCTAGCACAAATTTTGGATTTCAGACGATTAAGGGTTCATAATAGAACGATTTTCTATTAGAAAAATATTTTAAATATTTTATAAAATCATCTTGTAGGGTGGTGAAGCAATTTAAAGGAACTATATGTTCTTTTTTAATTTTATAAATAATAAACTTCTATTCTTTTCTTTCCCGATCTATATTTTTCCATTTCATATTTCTTACTTCTCCAGATCTTTGAAAGATATAAACAAGTATTTTTAAAACTCCTGCAATTTATAAGAGAATATGAATAACTCCGAATTACTCTTAAAATACCTGCAAGTTCTTTTGAATCAGTAATTGCTGGTAAGTATCTTTTTGGAGAAGGTGTAAGTTTTCTATAGCTTTTACATAATTAAGAAGATAAAGAATTTTAATTTCATTAATGGACATAGATCCAAGTGAAGGTAAAAAATATTTCCTAAGTCTTAAATTACTTTATCAGTATGAGTAGATGCCCATACTGGTTATTTTTTCTATAAATTCCCAAGCTATAGCTTCAAAAGTTTTGCAATAAATTTTCTCATCTTAAAATCTATTTTTCTTGCTTCACTAAGAGTGATTTCATCATCAACTAGCTTATAAGGGTTTTCTTTAAGTTGAAAATTTTTAAATTGTTTTAGTTATCTACTTCTTATCTTTATAACTTCTTAGTTTGGTAATTAATAATTTTTAAAATTAATCAGTCCTTAGAATTATAAAGTATAAAATTTTCTACTCTTTGGAATTTTTTAGATTTTCTTAGATAGAAAGAAAATGAAGGATAGCAGAAATTGAACCTTCAAACCTTAATATTATAAATCCTATGATTCGGTAAACATTTTTTACCATTTGCAGGAGAAAAAAAGTTGATTATGTGAATAATTTTGTACAAAACATCAGGAGGCTCTTAATATGGGGTTATACAAAAATTATTGACACAACTAACTAATCGATTTTTTAGGCTTTTCTTAATTCCTGCTCAGCTTATTCAAACACTTCCTGAGCAACATATATTATTTAACTTTTAACCATCACTTCTTGGTGCTCTTTTTCAAACATGGATGTTAATGTGTTTTTCAACACCATTCCAGTTTTTTTCTTGTTTTTTAAAGACCTCACAAATTTAACACAAATAATAAAATGTGAGATAGACCGGAAAGTTCCATTTTGATAAGCCTGTATGGGTCGAAAGAACATTCAAGGTATATTTAGTTATTTTATATTACTTTTCCAATTGGTCTTACCTCTAACATCAGATTGTGCTCTTTCAGGAAGAATTTTTCTTGCATATCTTTCTTTTAATTCCTTTTCTAAACCAGTAAGTATAATCTCGGTCATTGATTCTCCTTTACCCGCATAAAGCTCCACATAGTTTTTCAACTGCACGTAGAGTCTGTGAGGAATGAGAAGATTAAAACCAACTCTTGGTTCCCTTTTGCTCCTGCGTCTTTTTTCCTGTTTCCTTGACTGAACACCTGAAGAAAGTGCCTGTTTCCTGAGCAACTGAAGCAGTTCATTGAGTAGTTTAACGTCCACCGAGCTGGTGTGGTGTGTGGTATGGTTGCCGGGGTTATCACCGTTCACTTTCCGTGTTTTTCCTGGCATTAGATTTCCCTCCTTTTGCTTTTTTTCTATATATATATTAAATTTTCAGCACCTGAGACTGAGACCAACCCTTTTACTCAAATTTCAAAAAGTTGTATAATCTAGCAAAAAACAAAGAAACTTATTGAGAAAGTTCAAAAAAGACAAAAAACCTGTCTTTCTCTCCCTTGTTATTCCTTACATACAGGGATTTGACTTTTGTATGTATATATAATATTATTAAATTTTATAGAGGTGGTGTGGTAAATGGTGTGGTGTGGAAAGACAGCAACCTGAAACCAAGCAATAAAGAGGGAAGGACGTGGGACGCATTGGATTCAGGATCCAGTGGGAATTAATCCCGTGCGGGTTCAAATCCCGTCCCCGGCATTCAAGAAATTTCATAAAAAAAATTAAAATGCAATCTAAGAATAAAATTTTTAAAGATCTGAAAGAAATTCTTGAAAAAGAAAAAGA
>Ga0190307_1000323_pt1 | contig 14236 bp, 10 predicted proteins | sample 48700745_MG_FD_161653 | JGI IMG/M metagenome (GOLD analysis project Ga0190307, IMG submission 161653) | Hydrothermal vent sediment bacterial communities from Southern Trench, Guaymas Basin, Mexico - 4870-07-4-5_MG | ecosystem: Environmental > Aquatic > Marine > Hydrothermal vents > Sediment ... | reverse complement strand
GTTGTTAGAAAGATTAGAGATATAATGGTTGGACTTGGATTTCAAGAAGTATTGAATTATATAATGTCTAATAAAGATCTTTTGTTTATAAAAATGAATAAGAATATTGAGGAAATCGTTGAGGTAATGAACCCGAAAAGTACGCAATATACTGTGCTTAGAAATAGCATTATCCCTGGACTACTAAACTTTTTAAGCAAAAATAAACATGTGGAATATCCACAGAAAATATTTGAGATAGGCGAGATAGTATATGTAGATAGTAGAACCGAAACTAAGACGGTAAATCATATTTCATTAGGATTTGCAATAACAAATTTCTCCCTAAGCCTTGAAGATGGTTTAGCTGTAGTTTATGCTCTATTTAAAAATCTCGGAATAGAGAAATTTAAGTTAATCTCACTAAAAGATGACCCAAGCTTTATTAAAGGTAGAGTTGGAAAAATAATTGTGAATGAAAGGGAGGCGGGAATAATCGGTGAAGTAAATCCCATAGTGCTTGAGAACTTTGAATTAGAAAATCCAACAATCGCCTGTGAAATAGATATAGAAAAAATAGGAAAATTATTTAGATCTTTTTATCTTTAATATCAATGCTACTATGATTATTGTTACCAGGACAGTTACTGCTATAACTGTTATACTAGGTCCATGTACTTCTTCAATTTCAAGAGTTTTTGTCTCGCTTAATGGGTTAAAGTTTACGCCTGAGACCTCTATCGTTACTGTAGCAGTGCCACTAGAGATACCCTTAACCTTAACGGAAACACTCTTAGACTCACCAGGAGAAATAGTATCGAAAGATATTATACCTCCTTCAACTATAGCTAATTGCTCTGTTGCAGATACGTTCAGAACTACGTTTTTAGCCGTCACATTACCAGTGTTCTTCAAAACAATATTAATAACTGATTCACTGCCTAACGTAATTTTTGAAGGCATGTTTATTGTAAGGGAAATCTTAGTCAACGTTTTTCTAAGCGTAGTTATCTTTTCCACAATATTTCCAGCGAAATCTGATGCAGAAACCTTTATATAAAGCCTTTTACCAGCATTATAATCACTTTTTGAAAACGGAATCCATGCAACGTATGTTGCAACCCCGTTTTTAAAATCGACTAAATCTAGTAGGTCGGGCGATTTCCATGTAGTTCCACCATCTAAAGAATATTTTACAGACACTTCATCTACACCCCATCCTATATCTTTGGCATTAATAGTTACAAGAGTCCATTCCTCTTCAAATTTTAGCGATTTATCTATATTTACTTCTGGTTTTACATTATCATCTATAGAATATACAGTATATTTTATGGTGGATTTCGCGGGCAGCGAAACATTTTCCAATACAACATAATATGCGTCACTACCCTTATAGACTATATAGCTTGGCTTACTAGGAGTCCATTTATACTGGTCTATTGGCTTATCTAATGGTAATTTAAATATAATTCTGATGTCATGAAATGTCTCTTTTAACTCATTTTTCGCTTTAAATGAGACAGCATAATGTTTTCCATCATTCAACGGAGCATAGTAATATTCGATGAAACCTAATTTATATGGATATATGTCTTCACCAGAATCTATTGGAATAGAATTGGGGTATGTGAATGGACCAGTACCCTTATAATATATTGTGTTTTCATCAATCGTCCCATTACTGTAGATTATAAGATATTTGAATCCCCTGATATCCTTGGAAGCTACATCGTATGCTACGGATGCTGGAGTAATAAAGTAATGTTTATTACCCTCCCAGTCTTTAACAATCATATTCAGATCTGTATGTATATGTTCTGCAAGAATAAGCCTCACATCATAGTTAATAATAATGTTAAAAAGATACTTTGCCTCATCGGGATGCTCCGACCAAGAATAATATATATAGCCTTGATTAAATAGCTTATTTATATCGTCTGCACTCTTTAACTCTAATATAGACTTTATAGTCCCCTTAACCTTCGGAGAAAAAAGCGGGTGATGAAATGCCATTATCTTAAATTTTTGGTGACTATTTTTAAGAATATTTTCAGCCCATTTTAGATAATTCATTCTGACCCATCCATCAGCATCTGTAGGTAGAACAATTAATAGAAAATCGCCTATACTAACTGTATAGTTTTGTGGACCTATAATCCTCTCATATATGCTTGCATCTCCAACAGAACCATACTCATGGTTTCCTATGACTATATAGCATGGAGATCTAAGTAATAGAAACGATCCTAGAAAATATTTCCAGGCAGAAGACTGCTCGGGTCTTTCCACTAAATCTCCTAAGAAAATCGCTAAGTCGGGATTTATTAGATCAATTTCCCTAATTGCCTCATAAAATAATTCTTTTCCTCCAGGAGTTTTAGTATCACCAAACACTAGAAACCTTAGTTTTGTAGGCCAATCCTTTAAAATCCACACAGATTTGGGTTCAACTATATTTATACTTTGTCCACCTTCCTTAAAACCAATTGATAGATTATATAATCCTCTATGAATATTAGTAGGAACTCTGAAGACGATCTTCCATAACCCCTTACTTTTAATAAACTCTGTAGAGACTAGCTCTAAAGTATATTCTCCTAGGAATACATGCGTTAACTTTGCCGACCAACTATTGGCGTCACTTGAAGCTTTTACATGAACCTCCAAACTACCGCCAACCAATACGGGTTCCGGTATAGCTGGTAGCGGATATTTTACTTTTTCAGCAAACTTTATTATAGGAACTGTGGGAGCTGATATAATTGGTTGAATCCACAGTAATAATACTAATAATATGATGATTTTTAATAAAGTTTTATATTTATTCAAAAATTATCACCGATATTCTACAAGTATTTTAGATTAATATAGTTATTTTTCATAAATATATAAAAATATATCAGAAAACTTCTCCCTCTTTACTTGGAAGAATTATAATGTCATTTATTGAAGCATGTACAGAGATAGGCATACCTATAGATGCCTTTACCCAAGGATCTAGATTCACTAGTATAGAATGTGAATTCAATTTTATTCTAGCTTGAATATAGGGACCTACAAATGACACCCACTCAACATTACCAGTAAATGTATTCATTTCCTCTCCATTCTTTTTAGTTACCTTAAATATTTCTGGTCTAAGTATGGCAACGGCTTCGTCACCCTTTGTAAGTCTATACCTATTATTTGTTAAAACTCCCGTAACTTTACCCCATGAAAACTTTAACACTACCCTATTTCCATTTATATTATCAACTATACCATTTATTAATGAATACCTTCCGAGAAAAGTGGCTACGAAAAGATTCTCTGGTCGTTTATAGACATCCTCCGGCGTACCTGTCTGCATTATTCTACCATATCTCATAACTGCAATTCTATCAGATATCACCATCGCCTCCTCTTGATCATGAGTCACATATATTGTCGTTATACCAAGCTTCCTCTGAAGTTGCTTAATTTCCTCTCTCATCTCAATTCTTAGCTTAGCATCAAGATTGCTTAGTGGTTCATCAAGCAACAATACTTTAGGCCTTATAACTAGGGCTCTTGCAAGGGCCACTCTCTGTTGCTGTCCACCAGACAATTGGGTTGGAAATCGGTTTTCCAATCCTCTAAGCTTCACTAAATCCAGTACCTCCATAACCCTTTTATGTATCTCATCTTTAGACAGTTTTCTAATCTTTAATCCATATGCAATATTTTCATACACTGTCATATGAGGCCATAATGCATAGTTTTGAAAAACCATTCCAGTCTCCCTTTTATAGGGAGGCATTTCAGTAATATCTACCTCATCAAAATACACTTTTCCCTCATCTGGATGCTCTAATCCAGCTATAATTCTTAGCAAAGTTGTTTTACCACATCCACTGGGACCTAGAAACGTAAAGAACTCCCCATCCTTTATTGTAAGTGTTATATGATCTGCAGCTACAACCTTTTTCTCAAATATTTTAGTTATATTTTCAAGTCTTACAACGACCATTTCTATACACCTAGAAACGCTACTTTTTGCTTGAATATATAATTTGAAATAGATATAGAAATAACTTGCGCTATCATAAGTAGTATTCCTAATGCAGCGGCTACACTTACAGTACCCACAGCTCCACTAGCATAGATGACTCTACTCATATAATATGTTATTGGACCTTGACTTGGATTTAAATTGCTTAAAGTTATACTTGTACTTACCTCATTCATAGAGTATACTAGTGATAGGAGGCTTCCACTTAAAACATTGGTTATAATTAGTGGTATAGCTATTGTGAAAAATGTTCTAACCCTACTTGCACCAAGATTTAATGCTGCCTCCTCTAAGCTAACATGAACTTGTTGGAATCCGGCAAAAATAGATCTAGCAGAAAATGGAAGTCTACGAACACTGTATGAAAATATAAGTAATAATCCTGGATTTATAAATGGGTCTAGTGGCGTTAAAGAAAAAGTTGTGGCAAAGAATAGAAGATATCCTACAGCAACTATTATTCCAGGTATGGCTACAGGCATCGTCACTAGTACATCTAACGCGTCTCTACCCAGAATTTTCCTTCTACTAATAACATATGCCGCACTAGTTCCGACTAAAATCATAAGAAGGGTTGCAATAGAAGAGTAAAATAAACTATTTGTAATTGATTGAATTACATCTCTTTTCATGGCAAGTTGACTTAGAAATTCTAGTGTAAACTTTGTCGGTAGGCTACCACTTATAGCCCAATTAGTTAATGCTAGTATAACTACACCTATTTGTGGAAAAGAAGCGGATATGGATACTATCGAGAGAAATATTATTGCCATTATGCTTCCCTTTAATCCGAGTCTTCTTACCCTGGGACTCCATCTACCACCCTTACTAAGCATCGCATAACTCCTCATACTAACGTACTTTTTTATCATTAAAAAGATTATTATAGCTATAGTTAACATCAGCACAGCTATGGCATAAATTGAAGGATGGACCTGCTCTATAGTACCTATACCTCTTCTAAACTCATCGTATACATAGAAACTCATGATCTTTTGATGTAATCCCTCTCCAAAAGCCCCGCTTAAACCTATAGGTGCTCCCAGATCCTCCATGCTGAATATAAATACTAATGCTACTCCAGCAGAAATTCCTGGCAAAGCTAGAGGAAATGTAACTGTTCTAAATAATTTAAATCCACTTGCACCCAGATTTTCAGCTTGCTCCTCGAGTGAAGGATCGATATTTATGAAAGAGGATAAACTATTTAGATAAACTATGGGGAAAAAGCTTAATGTTTGAATTAATATTACTGCAGGTATTCCTGTAATTAATATTCTAAATGGAATTACTTTGAGAAAGTCATGTAGAATATAATTTAATAACCCACCAGTACCTAATACCTTTCCAATAATATAGGCATTTACAAAGGGTGTAGCTAAGAGAGGTATTAATAGTATTACTCGAAAAATATTTTTTCCAGGAAAAATATATCTAGCCATAATAAATGCAGAGATAACTCCAAGTATTAGTGAAAAAAGTGAGACCATGGCTGAAATGAATATAGTATTTAATATTAATCCGAAATCGGGTCCAATTCTACCTATTATAAGTATATCACCAAACGCTGTAGATCTATATTCATACCATGTTAATTCGGGAGGAAACTTTATGAAATCCGGATCCTGAATTAATGACTGGAAATAGTATAGAGACGGACTTCCATTATAGTTGAATGCACGTATAATCATGAAAATTACAGGAGCTAATAGGAAAAAAGTTAGCATAAATACTACTATTGTTACTTGAACTATTGTTAATGGATCCAGTTCTCTTTTTAATGTAGCTATATTCATGATCCACCCAACAGAGCTTTCAATTCATCGGCAACCTTCTTATACCTGGCAGATGCAGCTCTTTGCCAAATATTTACCAATTGCTTCCTATAGTTTACATCTGTGAATAGTTTCTCATTTATGCTTTGCGCATAACTTTGACTAAACACAGTGTTTTTACCCGTACTCGGATCAGTGAAATTAAATAATAATGGATTTGCGAGATCATTAATAAGTCTATTAAAATCTTGTTGAGATATCTTTCCTTGTAGTCTAGCTTTCGCTAGTATCTTCCACGTACTTTGAAGATCTGTATGAGCTTTAGTTATGGTAGCATAGAAGAACCATTGCATTGCTCTTTCATATGAAAGAGCCAGATCGTCACTAAAGTTTATAACAAGTGCCTGTAGAGTTCTATTATATGCTGCTTCAAGATCTGTACGCTCCTTTCCTTCCGGCGTATCAAATACTCCTGGATTTGCTGGCATTCTGTTCACTCTCTTGTCTAACCATATTTTTTGTCCCTCAACACTAATCACCCACGCTATAAATGCTTGTGCAGCCTTTGCATGTTTAGATGTTGATAATAGGGCGATGGGATCTCCATTGACAATTGAACCATCTGTAGGTATAATGTATTCACATAATTCTGGGTTTTGTAATTGAGCCGTATATCCGTAGAAATCTATTGTTATGCCTACGGATACATCTCCTCTTATCGCTGCATCTCTAACAAGTCCGGATTGATCATATATTTTTGCGTTAGCACCCATTAATGTAATTATTATCCATCCCTTCTCCCAACCATAGTCTTGGAGAATTATTTCATACATCCTTGTATTACTCGTACTCTTTGTTGGGTCAGCGACACCAACGCTTGGAATAGGCAAAGTTGCTGCATATGTTTCATTAGCAAGATCGATCCATTTAGTAGGTTTAGGTAGATTTGCTTTATTAAGAACATCTTTATTTATAGTGAAACCAAAGGATGATATGGCTGCAGCTACCCAATAGATTTTGCCATCACGTATTCTCTTCATCGCTGCACCTGAGAGTTCATCTGGAATTTGATTTGCAGCTTCTAAAGCTTCACTTAAATTAAGTGGTGAAAGTAGATTGTATCGAATTAATATGTCGAAAAGTGTTGGCCCACCACCCCAGGCAACATCTATTTCCTGTCCAGGTTTATTTGCACTAGCTTTAATAATATCTACCCACTGTCCGGGGTCGACCGATAACCATTTGATATCCTTTATATGATATTTCTTAGCTATAGATGAGGAAAGAAACTTTTCTTTAGCTACATCCAATATATCATATCCATGTCTAGTTATAACTCTTAATACTACCTCTTCTTTAACCTTTTGAGGAGGTTGAAGATAAGGCCAGAGAAAGGAGAATATAGCCACTACAGCAATTATTATAATGAAGAAAACGATAAGTAATGTTTTAGATATACCTTTGTTCATAATAATCGCCATTCTAAATATTTTTAAGAACAGATATATATTTTATGTTTAAAAAAATATAATAGAAATATTTTAGGAGAGAAAAAAATTTCATGTATATATAAATTGTCATAAAAGTTAAAGGTAAGATTTATATTCTTATAAAATTTTATATTAAACTGGTGGAATAATGAAAGGTAGAATATTTCTAATAAATCTGATTTCCATTCTACTATTAGCCTCTATCACGTCATCGGTTCTAGCAAGTCCAAAACCAATCGTAGTAGTGTATGCTAAAGGTATGCTTGAGCCTGATGCCGCCCTACGATATATGACTGGGAATATTACAGATGTAGACTGGAAAATTCTTACCGAACATTTAACATATGATGATTTAAAGGACGCTAAAATGCTTATACTAGTACTTGTAGATACATCTTTAAGCTATACTACTGATGAATTAAATGCTATTAAGAAATGGTTTAATGAGGGAGGTAAAACTATATGGGTTTGTGGCGATAGTGATTATAAAGGTGGAGATTATCTTAGAATAGGCCCTGCAAACAGTGTATTGGAAAAAATTGGAAGTGTATTGAGAAATGAGCACACAGAAGGTGTTGATAAAGCTAGTCCGATGGGTAGACCCTATAGAGTTGGAGCTAAAATCGAACCCGATGAAAAATTGAAATTCCTTGCTGAAGGCGTATCAAATATAGTGTTATTTCATGGTCCTGGAATAGTTATTGCTTATAAGGATGGTAAATATATGGCTTTAGAAAAAGAAACACCTAAAAATGTTTATAGAATTGCATGGATAGAGAAAGGTGCTGTTTCAGAATTCGTAGCTCCTTTACCCGAAGTGCATGATTTAACTTATGAGGGAAAACTAGTTGTAATGGCTGCAGAATTATTCCCCGATAAAAAGAATATAGTCATTCTCTCAGTTGAAGCTCCATTTGATCACTATAGAGGTATGTGGACATCCTTCTATCATGAAACTAAATTAGATGGACCAAAATTTGTTACAAATGTTATTAAATGGGGAGTAAGTGAAGAATTCTGGAAGGAGGAATTCCCATTAACATATATTGCAATAATTGTTATAGTAATTATAATAGTAGCAGCAATAATAGTATTTTATCTTAAGAAAAGAAAATCTACCAAATAACTTTAATAAATTTTAATATTTTTCTTTAACCCATTTTTCAACAACATTATCTACTTTATTATATTTTATAATGAAATTATTTTTCACAAAATAATCTGGTAGTAAGTCTAAATACTTTAGATATCTTTCATCACCACATATTAGGATAGCTTTGTCATCCCTTGATCTTAATGCTCTTCCAAGAGCTTGGGAAGCTCTTCTAAGTGCTGGTAGAATGTATCCATAATATCTTCCCTTCTCCTTACCATATATCTCCGTATAGTATTCAAGATATTTTCTCGTTCTAGCTGTAACCCTATCAAATGGTATGCCGACTAGAAATATTCCTTCGAGAGTTTTTCCTGGATAATCTGATCCTTCAGCGAATCTTCCTCCCATGGGTGCAATTAAAATCCCTTTCGTATCACTTTCAGCAGATTTTTTAAATTCATCCAACATTTTTCTTGCATTCTCCCCTCTAAGTTCTCTTTTCTCAATAAATATCTTTCTATCATATTTTTGAATCATTTTAAGTAAGCCGTTTTTCATCAACTCGTCTTGTATCCTATAGCTTGCAGTAAATATGGCTATATTTGAGTTAAAATTTTTTATAAATAGTTCTATAGCGGTAATATATTTTTTAGCCATCGTTTCACTTAATTCTTCACCCCTAGTACTTATTCCGCGAAGAGTTAATGCTAGAATATTTTTCCTCTCATATATTGATGGAATTATCTGTTTTCTATATCTTGATACCCCAACTATTTCTGCAAACGCTTCTACTGGATTTAATGTGCCAGAGATAAATATTCTAGCATAAAATTCTCTCCAAACATTTTTTAATATTTCAGCTGAACGCATATCCCATACTTCTAGAATTAAATTATCTCTATCAATACTTGCTATAAATGCAATTCCCTTCACATCAATATTGTCGTAGACAAGCTTCAGGAAAGATGATAAATGATATAGAGATGATCTAGGCCTCTTCCCCTCCTGAAGCCTACTCCTCCTAACATATTGACCATATTGCTCCATACTACGTAGCGTATTATAATCAACTATATGTAGAAAATCTATTGGATCAAACTCAATATCCTCTAAACCATTCCTAGAAATATATGTATATATTTGCCTCATCCTATCATATATAGATTTAAGTATATCGATTATATCGTCAAAGCCATATTCCTCAGCCTCCCTTATAGAATTCTCTACAGTTCTAAAGGTTATTTTATCCGAATTTAAATTAATATTTTGTAGATTGTGTGCCTCATCTATAACTAGAATAGTCTTTTTAAAATCTATTAGCGGCTTTATAGACCATTTAACTCTTTCATCTAAAACATAATTATAACTAAACGAAATTATATCTGCATCGGGTATAAGATATCTTTGAGTGAAATATGGACATATTTTAAGCTTACTACACTTCTCTAAGATCTCTGAATACATTAGTGGTTTATTAAAAATCCTATATAGCATTAACATTCTAGATAAATTTATATAGTATGGACATTTCTCCCTAAAATTTTTACATATAAATGATGCTTCATCGTATCCCACACCCTCCCTAAACTTCTCTCTAGCCAGCAAACACATATCTCTTTTACCTCTAAAGGACAAAGCAAATATCTTTAATCCAAGTTTTTCGACAAAAACCTTTATTTCCTCGATAGGCCTATCTGTCTCATTACCAGTTCTAACACTCCATATAACACTATACCCCCTTATAATATATGGTAAAACTGCCGCCAAAACTACAGGTGTTTTACCAAAGCCAGTAGGCGCATGAAACATAATATTCCTATAGCCACTTTTAATACTATTATATATGAAAAGCACAGCCTCCCTTTGATATTCTCTAAAACTATATGGAAAATATTTTAAGACCCTCTTCTCATATCTCATTTCAATCAGTAAAATATAGTAGTAATAGTATATTAAAGTTCACTATAAATTAATTTTTGTATAATTAACTGGTATCTGAAATATATTTTACTATTTTTTTATATTCTTTACAACTTATACATTTATTTTCTAATAATACTTTAAATAAATAAGATGTTTTTATAATTGCATTAACATATATTCCATTTTCCCTTAAAAATTTAATTCCATTCTGCTCCCTATCAATTAACACCACACCTCTATCCACTATACCTCCATATTTCCTAATTTTTAATATAGCATTATATATACTTGATCCGGTTGTAATGACATCATCTATAATCAATAATCTACTATTCTTATCAAATATTCCCTCAACGTCTCTTCTTGTTCCATGAGTCTTAGACTCCTTTCTCACATATATTAATGGCTTATTTAATTTATATGCTATTAGAGTTGCTAAAGGTATTCCAGCAGTAGCTATACCTACAATTCCATAAAAATTATAATCCATACTCCTTATATTTTCAACATAGATATCGGCTACATCATTAAATAGACTTGGATATGATGGAATCCTCCTCAAATCTATGTAATATGGACTCCATTTTCCAGAGGATAGTTTAAAATCTCCTATTAATATACATCCATGTTTATATAAATTTATAATCAGCTCATCGATATCCATATCTCCTCAACTTCTCCAATATATGTTTAACAGTACTACATGGATCCCTAGATAAATATATTGTTCTTCCAATTATCTCGAAATCGGCTCCAGCATCTAATGCACTACCTATATCTGCCCCCTGAAAACCTATGCCGGGTGATAATATCAATATTCTTTTATCCATTTTACGAGCATATTTTATATATCTTGTGTATGTAGCTGGCAAAATTAGTCCATCAACCCTACTTGTAATAGATATCTCTAATAGCCTTTCATAATTTTTATTTAAAAATTCTTCTCCACCTTTATGACTCATAGCACATACTGTAAATACTCCTCTCCCCATCTTCTCTGCAAGATCCACAATGGGAAGTAACCCATCTCTCCCTATAAATGCGTGAACTATAACAGCATCAAAGCCCCCTTTAAACAATATTTCACTATTAACTCTATTTATAAAGCCTATGTCTGCAAGCTTTAAATCCGCTATAAAAACAGTTTGAGAACGATATTTTTCTATAATCTTACCTATATTATTTAATCCAAATGATAGAAGTAGGGGAAGGCCTATCTTTACACCACCTATATATTTAATTATACAGTTTAAAATACTATTTATTCTATTAAAATCCAGTAAATCTGCTGCAAATATTATTGGAGACTTTTTCTGAAAACTCTTAATTCTATCATAAAATTTCCTTGACATTAAATAATAGATGAAATAGGAAATATTAATATTTGATTATCTACTCCACGATTCTAGCTAAATTATTTAAATTTCTAATCATTATATTTATGGAGGATATATGAATCTTAGTGTAAATGTAAGTGGTATTTTATTTAGAAATCCTTTAATACTTGCTTCAGGCATACTTGGTACCACTGGTTCTATTTTAAAAAGAGTTTCCGAATATAATGTTGGAGGTATTATTACAAAAAGCTTAACATATAAGCCTAGAAAGGGATATAGTACTCCGATTATTGTTGGGGTTAAAGCCGGGTTAATAAATGCTGTTGGACTAACTAATCCAGGATATAGATATTTTCTCGAAAATGAACTCCCATTGATGGATGATATAGATATACCTATAATTGTTAGTTTGGCTGGAAATAGGGTTGATCAACTTATAGAGATGTGTGGGAAATGTGAAGAATATGGGGTAGATGGAATAGAATTAAATCTTTCATGCCCTCATGCAGAAAGATATGGTATAGAAGTTTTAATGGACCATAAATTAACCTATAAAATTGTATCTGAAGTTAAAAGTATTTTAAAAATACCACTATTTGTAAAAATTGGTCTTACAGATAAATTTATAGAAATTGCCCGTATTATTGAAAAAGCTGGAGCCAATGGTATTTCTGCAATAAATACTGTAAAGGCGATGGTGATAGACGTCGATCTCAAAAAACCAGTTTTATCGAATAGGATTGGAGGATTATCGGGTCCAGCGATACATCCAATAGCTGTCAGAATAATATATGAGCTATATGGAAAAATAAATATTCCTTTAATTGGAGTTGGAGGAGTAGAGGATTGGCGTGATGTAATTGAATTTATGCTGGCTGGAGCAAATGCTGTACAGGTAGGATCTGTCATAAGCATACGTGGATTAAAGATATTTAAGGAGATATTGAATGGTATAAAAATATATTTATCTAGATATGGTTATAAGGATATTAAGGATATAGTTGGTTTAGCGCATGAATAGTAAAGATATAGCTTTATCTGCTATAATTGCATCATTATATGCATTACTTGTAGTCATGTTTCCATCACTCTCATTCTATGTATGGCAGGTTAGAATAGCAGATGCACTACTTCTTCTCCCAGCACTCTTCGGTAAGCCCGTTATATATGGACTTTTTATAGGATGCTTTCTAGCAAACTTTATGGCTCCTTGGGGAGCCCTTCCCCTTATTTTAATCGATGCAACTATAGGTAGTATCGTAAACCTTATAACTGGATATATGGTGTATAGGATTGCATATAATAGGAGTAGAAAATATAGAATTATCTCCTCAATAATTGGAGATATATTTGTCAGTATAAGTGTAGGCGTCTACCTCTCAATACTATTAAATATACCATTAATAATCAGTATTATAGGATTATTCATTGGAAGCACTATCTCAATAATTATTTTAGGGAATATTCTATGTGAAATATTGTTAAAGACAGGATTAACTAAAGTATTTTCCAAATGAGATTAAGATTTTTGCTAACATATTTATAAATAATTTATTTATCTATATTGTGAGGTGCATATAATAGATGTTCAGATATCCTCTATCCAATATAGTTAAGTATGCTATTGAAAATCCTAGTTCAATAAGAGAGATAATGAGTATAGTTACTGAGTATAGAATGCATCCAGAAAAATTTCCACGTAAATTACTTTATCTTGGAGGAGGATGGCCGCAGGATCCGCCGCCAAACATTATTAGGGAAACTATTTTAAGCATTGCAGAAAATCCTAAATATTTTAATGAAATAACTAGATATGGTACTACTAAGGGTGAACCAGAATTTATTCAAAAAATAATTGAGTATGAAAAATATATTTTTGATAGAAATATTTCTGAAGAAGAAGTTATTGTGGGGCTGGGAAGCACCGAGTTAACTGCAGCAATAATAAAATCTATATTAGATAAGGATAGTGAAGTTATATTGACAAGACCCTATTATCTAAACTATAGGAGACAAATATTGTTGGAAAATGGTTTAGACACTAGGATAAAGTATTGGAATATCATTAGCAATAATAGATTTAACCCATTATTAGATCAACTGCAGGACTTAATAAATAATTCTACACGCCTAATTATACTAACTATTCCAGGAAATCCTGATGGACAAATATTTGATGAAAAAACATTGAGTGGTATAATTGATATAGCTGAGGAAAAATCTATATGGGTTTTAATCGATGTAGCATACCGCACATTCTGCTTCGAGAAATATCCTAAATATTTCTCTAGAAGTCCACGTGAAAATGAAATATGGATGTGTTCTCTCTCAAAAGAATTTAGAATCCCGGGATGGCGTATAGCATATATAGTTGCCAACGAAAACCTAATTGAAGGATTAGTAGCTTTAGAGCAGGCTAGAGTATTATGTCCAAGTAGATTAGTTCAGGCAATTTTAGCAAAATTGCTTGAGAAAAAGGAGAATCTTAGAATTATGAAAGATTTTCATGAACAGAGTAGGTTAAAGTATAGTAGAATAGCATCTAAAACTATAGATATTTTGAAAGAAAAGTTGCCTAAGATAGATATTATTAGACCTATGGG
>Ga0190307_1000319_pt1 | contig 14300 bp, 12 predicted proteins | sample 48700745_MG_FD_161653 | JGI IMG/M metagenome (GOLD analysis project Ga0190307, IMG submission 161653) | Hydrothermal vent sediment bacterial communities from Southern Trench, Guaymas Basin, Mexico - 4870-07-4-5_MG | ecosystem: Environmental > Aquatic > Marine > Hydrothermal vents > Sediment ... | reverse complement strand
AGTTTTAAAAGAAAAAAAGACTTTATCTGAATTTGAATTAAAAGAGTTCTTAAAAAGTAAATTAGCACATTTTAAAATTCCTCATTATATAGAATTCGTGACAGAACTCCCTAAGACAAGATCAGGAAAAATAAATAAGGAACTTCTACGCAGAAAGATTCAATAAGTTTTTATGGAATTAATGAGAGAAGACTTTAAGTATAAGATAGCTAAAACTATCATTCATTTTAGGATTTACATAATATTAGGATTTAGTTTTTTAACATTCTGGTTTCTGTCTTTAGTAAAAGATATAAAATTTGAAACTACTTTAGGAGATTTTTTACCTCAAAAGCATCCTTTTATAAAAGTCCATAATAAATTAACTTGCGTATTTGGAGGCTTAAATCAGGTGAGCATTGCTTTAAAAGTAAAAAGAGGAGATATCTTTAACAAAGATTTTTTAGAAAAGGTCATTAATATTACACAGGATCTATATTTAACAGATGGGGTAAATATCTCAAGGATAAGATCTTTGGCTTCTAGAAATACAAAGTATGTAAGAGTTACTTCAGAAGGGTTTTTTTCAGAAAGATTGTTGAGGGTGCTACCTTCTACTCAAAAAGAGTTATCTGAATTTAAAAAGAAAGTTTTGAGTAACCCTAACATCTTAAAGATGGTTTCAAAAGATTTAAAGAGCACTTTAATTCAAGTAGATTTTAATCCAGATGTAAAGACTTCATACGTCTTTAAAGTTTTACAAGATTTAAAAAAGAAGTATGAAGATGAGAATACAAAAATCTATATAGCAGGCTTTCCTGTTTTAGAAGGTTGGATGAATTTTTATTTGCCTAAGATGGTAAGACTTCTTTTTGTGAGTATAGGAGTAATAGCTGTGATCTTATATCTTACATTTAGATCTAAAAGAGGAGTAATTCTTCCACTTTTGGATTCTTGTATGGCTACTATTTGGGGAATAGGAGTAATGAAGGTTTTAGGTTTAAAGTTAAACCCTTCTACGATTTTGGTCCCCTTTATAGTACTCTCTTTAGGAATAAGCCATTCAGTACACACTTTAAAGAGATATTATGAAGAAATGAAAGACCCTCAAACCAAATCCAAGAGAGCAGTTATTAACACTGTAAGTAGTTTGCTTTTGCCAGGTTTAGGATGTGTATTAACAGATGGTTTTGGATTTTTATCTTTATTGTTAGTGCCTATTCCTGCTATTAGGAGTATGGCTTTAGCTTCTGGAGTAGGGATTATAGCAAATTTTTTCACTTCTTTTATGTTTACTCCTTCTATTTTGTCTTTTTTACATAGACCTAAGATTTTAGAGATAAAGAAAGAAGAGGCTCACATTTGGGTAGATAAATTCTTAAAAAAATTAAGTATATTTTCCATGAATAAGAGAGCATCAAGATTTTTAATAATCTGTTGTATAAGTTTAATATTAATTTCTTTAACACAGATAACTAAAATAACTGTAGGAGACAATTCAGAAGGAACTTCTTTATTGAGTCCTAACACTCCTTACAATATCTCAGAAAAGTTCATAAATACTCATTTTGGAGGTACTAACTCCTATTACATTCTAATAAGTTCTAAAGATCAAATACTTTCTTCAAAAAATTTGAAAGAAATAGATGCTTTACAAAATTACTTATTAAAAAGAGTAAGATCTGCAGGTTCTGCAGATTCTGTAGCTAACGTTATAAAAGCTTTAAATATGATTATTTTTGGAGGCAATAAAAAACATTTTTCTATCCCTGAAGATGACAAGACTATAGCTGAGTATTGGTTTTTGTATACTATCTCAGGTTTTCCAGGAGATTTTGATCACCTAATTACCAGAGATAAAAAAATAGCAAATATAAAGATAGATTTAAAGGATCATAAAACTTCTACAGTAAATAAGATAGTTAAAGAAACTGAAAATTGGTTAAAAACCTATAAAAAATCTAAGGATTTAAATTTTGAATATGCAGGTGGAGATATAGGTATTTTATATGCAATAAATGACATAATAAAAAAGACTTTACTTCCTAATTTTTTATTCATCCTTTTTTTGATATTTTTGTATGTAAGTTTAATCTATAGATCTCTTGTTGCAGGCACATTTTTAATAATCCCTTTGATTTTCAGCTCTTTGATAGTATTTTGTGTATTTGGTTTTTTAAATATGAGTTTAACTACAGAGACTCTGCCTTTGGTCTCTTTAAGCTGTGGGTTAGGAATAAATTATGGGATATATATCATAGATAGATTATATCAAGAGATAAGGAATAAAAAGACTACTTATAAAAATATCTTGTATGAGACTCTCATTACTTCAGGAAAAGCTGTATTCTTTAGTGGTTTCATAGTCTCAATAGGTGTATTTATGTGGGTATTCTCTGAGATTTTACTTCAAAGTAAGTTGGGTTTGAACCTTTGTATAAGTTTACTTTTAAATATGATAATAAGTTTAGTACTTTTGCCATATTTGGCATGGCAGATAAAACCAGCTTTTTTATTTAGAAGAATTAAAAAGAGGATTAAAAGGAGGTGCTAAAGATGAAAAGAGGATTACTTATTTCAATTTTATACTTAGGATTAATTTCGATAACCTTTTCACAAGATTTAGAATACCACAAGCTTTATTCTCTTACTGATGGTATGACAGCAGAGCAGATAATGAAGATAATGTACCATAACAAATATTCTTTGTTTGCTAAAGATATTACTTTTAAGGGAGAGGTAATCTATATTGATAGTCCTACTTTTCAAAGAAAGAGAAAGTATAAAAAAAGTCGTATTATCTTAGGAAAAGATGGTTTTTCTTATAAGGAACTCACAGTAATAACCTATCCTACAGAAGTAAAAGGTTTAGCAGTTTTGGTATGGAGTTATATATCTCCTCAGAAAGATCAACAGGTCTGGTTGTGGTTACCTTCTTTAAAGAAAGTCAGAAAAATCTCAGCTTCACAAGATGATGATTCTTTTATGGGTTCAGATTTCACAGTAGAAGAGGTCTCTACCAGAAGATTTGAAGATGAGACTTACAGATTAATAGGAGAAAAAGTATTCAGTGGTTATGAGTTTGATTATATGAAGAAGACTATTTTTAAAGGTAGAAGATGTTATGTAATAGAAGCGAAACCCAAAAAAAAGAACTGGTATTATGCAAAGAGGATAGTATGGATAGATAAGGAGATTGGAGGAAATATTTATGAAGAGTATTTTGATAAAAAAGGTAGGCTCTTTAAAAAAATATTTAGATATTGGAAATTAATAGATGTGAATGGTAAAAAGTATCCCACTCAGATAGCTTTAGAGGTAAAAGACTTAAGGACTAATCATAAAACAATAATTTTAATGGAAGATATAAAATATGACCAAAATATAAAAGAAGAATATTTCACAGTAAAGACCTTAATGCGTCAAAGATGGTAAGATATAAAAATTTTTTAAAAAAGGAGGCTAAATTATGCGTAAGATAGTAATTTTATTTATTTCTCTTTTATTAGAAAACTTTGCATATCCTTTTGAAATTAAAAATGAAAATTTTGAATATGCAGGTTTTTTAAAAACAGAAGTTTGGCTTAAGATTAACAACGATAATCAACATCTTTTTCTTTCTTCTTTTAAAAATACTTTTGATTTAGAAACAGAATATAAAATCTCTGAGAATTGGGTGTTTTTTACGCATTTAAGGTATTATTATGATTTTGCATATGATATAAGAAACAGAGAAAATTTTGATAGAAATCAAAGTATTTCAGGTCATACCCCACGTACACATTGGTTAAGAGATTGTTATTTGGATTTTAATTCTGATAAATTAGATTTGAGATTGGGAAAGCAACAAGTAGTTTGGGGGCAGACAGACATCCCTATTTTAGATAGAGTTATGCCTTTAGATTTAAGTTGGTGGTGGCTAAGAGATTTAGAAGAGATAAGGATCCCTTTATGGATGATAAAGGCAGAGTATTTAACATCACTTAACTCTACTTTACAAGTTTTAATAATCCCTGATTTTGAAGCTAATAGATCTGCACCAGCATATGATACTTTTTCTTTTAGGTCTGTAAATGCTTTTTATGATTTTAAAAATTTGATGAAAAGTTTGGGAGGCAATGTGATTGTAAAAAATTATTCTGTGCCAAAAAAATTTAAAAATTCTACATTTGGTGTAAGATGGAGATCGATTATACCTGGCTTTGATTTAGAATATACTTTTAATTATCTATATGGATACACTTATTCAGCTTATACTTATTTTGAAGGAGTCAAAAACATAAAAGGTATATTTGGTGCTTTACCCATAGCTGATTATTATTATTCAAGAAGACATAAAAGGTATCAACTTTTTGGATTTTCTTTTGCTAAAAGTTTTGTTGAAGCTGGAATATTGAAAGGATTAACTTTAAAAGGAGAGTTTTGTTTTATACATAAAGAACCTGCTTACTATGGAATCTCAGGTTCTCGTGTGATTACTGAGAATACAGACAAATACAATTGGGGTTTAGCTTTAGAAAGGTATATTTTTACTAATTGGTTAGTAAATTTACAGCTCTTGCAATTTAGAACAAAAGACTTTACAAAACAAGGTTATAAACTCTTAGATACGGCTACTTATGGAATACAAGACAAATATGAGAATTACTTAATACTTAAAGTTATGACAGATTTTATGCATGAAAGATTAAAACCAGAACTTTTAATACTCTGGCAGGACGATAACTCTGGAAGAATAGTTTCAAAAGTTAAATACGAATTAAGAGAAAATATCTGGTTAAAGTTAGGTGTAGCGCATTTTTTTGGTGAGCTCGACACTCCTAATGGAGAGTTTAGAAATAAAGACCAGCTATTCTTTGAGGTAAAGTATACTTTTTAAAACTTACAATTGACAAGAATTTTTTGAAATATTACAATAAAAATTAAATGCTCAGGTTTTTTAGAAGAAGTATTTTTATATTATTACTTTTATTCTTTAGTGGAGTTAGTTTTTCTCACCCTAAGACCACACGTTCCCTTATAATCAAAAAAACCTTAGATGAATGGGAATTAAGATTGGGTTTAAAGACAGGTTACTTAGATGGAGAAATGAATTATGTGATTAAACCTGCTCCATATAAAAGTAAATTAGATTTTCCTTTAGGAAATTGGCTGTACGGAGGAGAGATTTTAATAGGTAGAAAACCTTTATATCTTGGTTTCGAGTTTTATAAAGAAATATGGCAGACTGCTTCAGGAGATATGGAAGATAAAGATTGGTTTTTAGGGAATCTTTTTTCTTATACTAAGTCAGATAGTGAAGTTAAACTTAAAATACAGAACGTTTATCTTAAATTCTGTATTTGGGAAGGGAAGAATTTTTGGAAAGGGATTTCAGAAGATAAATATCAAAGACTTTTCTTTTTAGCAGGTTATCTTTATGAAAGATTTAAATACAGAATATTAGGAATAAGAAATGTCTTAGCAGGAGGAAGTTCATATGAAGGAAAAGAAGTCTTAGCTTATAAAGCTGAGTATACAGTACCCTATATAGGAATAGAAGGTGAGTGTATTTATGAGATAGATAATTATTCTTTATCAAAATTTTTTAAAAATCTGGGAATATCAGGCTATATTGCAGGTTCTCCTTACACTAAAGCAAAGCATAGAGATGATCACATATTGAGAAATAAGTTAAGCCATGGAGATTGCGATGGATGGGCTGTTTTGGCAGGTTTAAAGATTTTTATAAAGACTAACAAAAATTGGGAGATCAATTTTGGTTTAGATTATCTTAATATAGAGACAGATGGCAAACAATCACAATACTGGTATGGAGATGACCCTCTCACCGCTTATGATGATACAGGCACTTGTATAGATGGTATTGATTTGGAAATAAAACAGCATTATAAATTTTACTGGATGAGTTTAGTTTACAGATTCTAAATAATTCATTTGAATTTAAATAATTTTAAACTTTGCCTTTCAATCTTAATCTTTATATTCCTCTTAAATTGTGCTTCTCAAATAGCAAACTTAGATTCTAAAGGTCAAAATATAATTTGTTTTGGTGATAGTATTACTTCAGGAGAAGGAGTAGGAATAAGAGATTCCTATCCTTCAATTTTATCTAAACTTTTGAAAAGAAAAGTAATAAATGCAGGAAGACCAGGTGATACTACCCAAACTGCTTTGAAAAGATTAGACTCAGATGTTTTAAGTAAAGACCCCTATCTGGTAATTATAGAGCTTGGAGGAAATGATTTTTTACAAAAAGTGCCTTTAGAAAAAACTCTTTCTAATATTGAAAAAATTGTAAAAAAGATTATAGAAAAAGGAGCAATAGTAGTCTTGTGTGATATAAGCTCAGGTTTTCTTTTATCTGAATATAGAAAAGGATACAAAAAAATTGCACGCAAATATAAAGCTATTTTTATACCAGAATTATTAAAAGGGATAATAGAAAATCCTTATTTAAAATCTGATTTTATACATCCTAATAAAGAAGGTCATAAAAAAATAGCTTACCGTATCTATGAAACTTTAAAAGAATACAATTTATTTTCAAAATAAAAATTTAGGGTTTATTATATTTTCTTAAAGCTTTTAAAAGATAGGAAAAATCTTTAGGTAGAGGAGCAACCAGCTTTAGGGTTTCTTTTTTAAAAGGATGAAAAAATTCTAAGCTTAAAGCATGTAAAGTTAATCTGGAAATAATTGGTTTTTCTTCTCCTTTCTTTTTATAGTTCTTTTTTATTTGAGATAAATATATAGGTTCTTTATTTGCATAAAGAGGGTCTATAGCTAAAGGATGATTTATGTATTTTAAATGCAATCTTATTTGATGTCTTTTTCCTGTTATAGGAGTTATTTCTAAAAGTGTATAGTCTTTAAATCTTTCTAATACCTTGTATTTAGTCTCAGCAGGCTCTCCAAATTTTGATAATTTCATCCTTAAGAAACTTTTTTTATCTTCACAAATAGGTTTCTTAATGATGCCTGTATCTTTTTCTACTCTACCTTTTACTATTCCTAAATAGATTTTACTAACTTCTCTATTTTCAAAAGCTTTGTTTAAAAATTTATGCATGGTTTTATCCTTAGAAAACAAAATTACTCCTGAAGTATCTTTATCTAATCGGTGAGTTACAAATAATCTTTTATTTATTTTTTCTTCTAATATTCCTAATAGAGTCTCTTTTTTAGGGGTAAAACTGTTAGGGATCGTAGTTAACTTAGCAGGCTTATTTACACAGATGATAAATTCATCTTCATATAAGATTGGGATTTCCATTTTTAAGATGCCGGAGGAGGGATTTGAACCCTCACCCCCTTTGAAAGGGGAGCAGATTTTGAGTCTGCCGCGTCTGCCAGTTCCGCCACTCCGGCTTCTTAAAGATTAAGGAATCTTTTGAAGACAAGTGGAGCTGGAGGGACTTGAACCCTCGACCCCCAGACTGCCAGCCTGGTGCTCTCCCAGCTGAGCTACAGCCCCACTTTTTCTAAAAAGAACTTCTAAAAAGTATATATTAGCAAAAATTTTGTGTCAAGTTGACAACAAAAAATTAAAAGAATAAAATACTGAAATTTTAACTAAAATGAAGTTAGGTATGCAAATCTCTATTCAAGGAGGTTTAGATAAGGTAATAGACAGAGCTTTAGAATTAGGTTGTAATTGTATACAATTCTTTCCTAGAAATCCTAGAGAATGGAAGAGAAAGAAATTGAATAAAAAAGAGGTAGAGTTATTTAAAAAGAAGTTAAAAGATACTAATATTAGTCCTGTAGTAATTCACGCACCTTATACTTGTAATTTAGCTTCTCCAAAAAAAAAGTTATACAGAGATTCTGTTAAAGCTTTTATGAGAGATGTTCAAGATGCAGATATATTAGGTGCAGATTTTTTTGTTTTTCATATGGGTTCTCATTCAAAGACTTCAGAAAAAGAGGGTTTAGATAGAGTGACAGAAGCTTTAAAGACTGTATTTGAAAAATTGAAGCCTCGTTGTACAATTTTATTAGAAAATACTTCAGGTAGTGGAAGTTGGTTAGGTTATACTTTTTGGCATCATAATTATATTTTAAAAAAATTAAAATGGAACAAAAAAATAGGAGTGTGTTTAGATACTTGTCATAGTTTTTGTGCAGGATATGATATCTCTACAGAGGAGGGTTTAGAGAATCTATTAGAAGAAATAGATAAAACTGTGGGTTTAGAAAGATTAAAATTAATTCATTTAAATGATTCAAAAGACAAACTTGGTTCAAAAAAAGATAGGCACTTTCATATAGGAGAAGGATTCATTGGTTTGGAGGCTTTTAAGAGAATAGTAAATCACCCAAAATTGAGAGATCTGCCATTTATTTTAGAGACACCCAATAAAAACCCTTCTGATGATCCTAAGAATTTAATGATTGTAAAGAGTATTAGAATTGAAAACTAAAAGGAGGCAAAAAATGAGTTACCCTTTCAAGGAGATAGAAAAAAAATGGCAAAAAAAATGGGAGGAATCCAAGTTATTTAAATGTGACTTAGATGATACTACTAAACCTAAATTTTATTGTTTGGTTATGTTTCCTTATCCTTCTTCAGAACTCCATGTAGGGCATGCCAGAAACTATGTATTAGGAGATGCTGTAGCTCGTTATAAATTAATGCGAGGGTTTAATGTGTTGAATCCTATGGGCTGGGATGCTTTTGGGTTGCCAGCTGAAAACCAAGCTATTAAACACAATATCCATCCAAAGACATGGACTTTTAATAATATAAAAAGAATAAAAGAACAACTTAAAAACTGGGGAGTAGTTTACGATTGGGATAGAGAAATAGCGACCTGCGAACCTGATTATTACAAATGGACTCAATGGTTATTTTTGAAGCTTTTTGAGAAGGGTTTAGCTTATAAGAAAAAAGCTCCTGTTAATTGGTGTCCAAAATGTAAAACAGTATTAGCAAATGAGCAGGTAATAGATGGAAAATGTGAAAGATGTTCTACAGAAGTAGAATGGAGAGAGTTAGAACAATGGTTCTTTAAGATAACTTATTATCAAGATAGGTTATTAGAAGATTTAGAGATGTTAAAAGGGTGGCCTGAAAAAGTAAAGATAATGCAAAGAAACTGGATAGGAAAATCCTGGGGAGCTGAGATAAAGTTTAAAGTTAAAGGGAAAGATATTGACATTGTATGTTTTACTACAAGACCTGATACTTTATTTGGAGCAAGTTTTTTAGTTTTAGCTCCTGAACACCCTTTAATTAAAGATTTAATTTCAGATTCTAAAAATTTTTCTGAGCTAAAAAGTGCTATAGAGAGATTAAGAAAGCAACCTAAATTCATAAGATATCTAAAAGACGTTGAGAAAGAAGGAGTTTTTTTAGAAAAATTTGCTATAAATCCAGTAAACAATAAAGAAATACCCATATTTGTATCGAATTACGTTCTAACTGAATATGGAACAGGAGCAGTTTTTGGGTGCCCAGCTCATGACCAGAGAGATTTTGAATTCGCTAAAAAATACAACTTAGAAATAATAGAAGTTATTAGACCTTTAGAAGGTCAAAGTCCTTTACCTTTTAAAGCTTATGAAGGAGAAGGAGTTTTAGTGAATTCAGATAGATTTACAGGTTTAGATTCACAAAGAGCAAAAAAAGAGATAGTAAAATTTTTAGAAGAAAAAGGCTTAGCTAAAGAAAGCTTTCAATATAAATTAAAAGATTGGTTAATTTCCAGACAAAGATACTGGGGGGCACCTATCCCTATTATCTACTGTGAGAAATGCGGGATAGTCCCTGTCCCAGAAAAAGATTTACCAGTTTTATTACCTCCTGTTAAAGAATTTAAACCCACAGGTGAAAGTCCTTTAAAGTATGTAAAAGAGTTCGTTGAGACTAAATGTCCAAAATGTAAAGGACCTGCAAAAAGAGAAACCGATACCATGGATACTTTTGTAGATTCAGCTTGGTATTATTTAAGATATCTATCTCCTAATTTAGGATCAGCTCCATTCGATGTAGAGAAAGTGAATAAATGGTTACCTGTCGATCAATACATAGGAGGAGTAGAACACGCAGTTTTACATCTTCTTTATTCAAGATTTATAACTAAGTTTTTGTATGATTTGGGATTAGTAAATTTTAAAGAACCTTTTATGAATCTTTTTACACAAGGTATGATAATAAAAGATGGAGTTAAGATGTCAAAATCTAAAGGAAATGTAGTTTCACCTGATTTTATAATAGAAAATTATGGAGCTGACACCATGAGACTTTATATTCTGTTTATGGGTCCTCCTGAAAAGGATGCAGAATGGCAGGATAAAGGTCTACAAGGATGTTTTAGATTTCTGAACAGATTCTGGAATTTAATAGAAGAAGCAAGACAAAAGAAGTTAATTGAGAATGTAAAAAAAGAATTTGATTTGAATTCTGAGAGCTCAAAGATATTATGGAAAAAGCTAAACTACACTATAAAAGAAGTAACTCAAAATTTAGAGAATAATTTCAGATTTAATACAGCAATAGCTAAAATAATGGAATTAGTAAACACTATATATCAAGTAAAGGATTCTCAAGATTTAGATAAAAATCTTTATGTTGAAGTATTAAAGAAACTCAGTTTGTTATTAGCTTGTTTTGCTCCTCACATTGCAGAAGAAGCTTGGTCTATTTTAGGAGGAAAAGAATCTGTATTTAAACAAAAATGGCCTTCTTATTCAGAAGAGATTCTAGAAGAATCTGAAATTGAATATGCAGTTTTAGTAAATGGAAGAGTAAAATCTCACATAAAGATAAATAAAAATTTAAATTCTGAAGAGATAAAAAAGATAGCTTTAGAAGACCCCAAAATCAAAAAGATTTTAGGAGAAAAAGTTCCTAAAAAAATAATTTTGGTACCTCAAAAACTCATTAATATCGTAATTTAGTGATTTTTAAGATTTCTTACCAGGAAAGAAAAGCTCTTCTTATTTTGGTTTGTATAATTTCAGTAGGAGTAGCTTTTAAATTTATAAAGAAAAAAGTCAGATTTGCTCAGATAGAACAAAAGTTTTTTCAAAAATGCATTAATGTAAACAAAGCAGATTTTAAAGAGCTGGTGACTTTACCTTTTATAGGAGAAAAAATAGCCAAAGAAATAATAAAAGAAAGGCAGAAAAAGCCATTTAATTCTTTAGAAGATTTATTAAGAGTAAAAGGGATAGGTAATAAAAAATTAGAGAAGATAAAAAGATTCATTTGTTTTGATTAAGTTTTTAGCTCCTTTATTTTTTATCTTTTTTTCTATAGGAATTTTTTTGAGTAAATTTTTTTCTTTTAGTTTTTTATTTTTTTCTCTACTGCTTTTTATAATTCTTTTGTATTTCTTTTTAAAATTTAAAAGGTTATTTTTATTCGACATTTTTTCACTTTTAGTTTTTTTAATTTTAGGGGCTCTTTTGTACAGAATAAATATTTTTTGTTCATCTGCCCACATAAAAAATTTTTTAAAAGAAAAAGAAGTAATTTTTCTTAAAGGCATTGTAAATTCAGATCCCAAAAAGTATTCTAAAAATTTTACTGAATTTTTGATAATACCTTTGGTGTTAGAAAAAGAAAATAAAATAATCAAAAAAATAGAAGGAAATATAAAAGCATTTTATTGGGGAAATTTAGATTTAAATTATGGAGATCTTTTAATATTAAAAGCAAAGATTAAAAAAGATAACCTCTGTATAATCTGGCTAAAGAAAATAGGTAGATTCTTTCTTAATCCTTTAAAGTATGCTTCTTATAGATTAAGAAAAATTATAGAAAAAACTTTTCAAAAAGAGTTTCCTTCACAAATTTCAGGATTTTTAAATTCTGTTCTCATTGGTAAAAGAGAGTATCTATCAAAAAAAGAGCTAATCATTTTTAAAAATACAGGGACTATGCATCTTTTGGCTATTAGTGGTTTGCATGTAGGAGTATTTACAGGTATTTTAAATTTTATTTTGAAATTTTTTGGATTAAAGAAAAAATTTAGATATTTTTTTCTTTTGCTTTCTCTCCCCTTTTATGCTGTTTTGACTGGTTTAAATCCACCTGTATTGAGAGCATGTATTCTGGTATTTTTTTGGATAATCAGTTTTTTCTTAAATAGACCGCAGGATTTAATTAATAATTTATTTATTTCAGCATTGTTACTTTTATTTTTTAAACCTGAACTCCTTTTTAACATAAGTTTTCAGTTTTCCTATATATGCACTTTTTTTATAATCCTTTTTTTAAATACTATTAAATTTAAACCTCCTCTTCTTTATCTTAAAAATCTATCTTTAATCTCTATTGTAGCTTTTTTGAGTACTCTGCCTTTAGTTTCATTTTATTTTGGTATAATCCCTTTTGTAGGAATAATAGCTAATATATTTTTGACACCTATTTTATTTTTGGTAATGTCATTAAGCTTTTTATTTTTGTTTTTACAAATTTTCAAATTAGGATTCATTATAAAAGATTCTCTTTTATTTTTGGTAGAGCTCTTTAGATTAATTAACTTTTTTTTATTTAAGATAGGTGGTAAGATAGATTTTAAATTTTCAATTTTAGGAGTAGTTTTCTATTATTCTTTATTTTTAGGGATGATATTTATTTTTAAGTATTCTAGAAGAAAACAAAATACTCCTTTAATTTTACCTTGAAATTTTATTCTTGCAAAAGGATTCTGTTATGATAAAAATTTTTTCTATGAGAAAAATACTAATTTTATTCTTCTTGATATTTTTTTCTCAAACAGTTTTTGCTTTTTGGATATGGAACTCTAAAACTAAAAAATGGAAGAATCCAAAAATTTCTCCTAAACCCAGTGCTCAATCTCAATTCCAATATGCAAAGGAACTTTTTGATAAGAAAGAATACTTGAGAGCAATTAAAGAGTTCCAAAAAGTAGAAAAGTATTTTAAAGGATCTAAAAAAGCAAGTTTAGCTCTTTACTATATAGGAGTATGTTATGAGAATCTAAAAGAAGATTTAAAAGCTTTTAAAGTATACAAAAAACTTTTAGAGAGTTATCCTTTTTTTGAGAATTTAGAAGAAATATACAAAAGAATGTATGAGATTGGAGAAAGATTAGAAAAGAAAAAATCTCGTAAATTTTTAGGTTTGGAATTAGAGCCTCCAAGTTTACTAGTTTTTAGGACTTTAGCTGAAGAAGGAGCTCATACTGAGTATGCTATGAAAGCTCTTTATAAGGAAGGTATAATTTTAATGAGATTGAATAGGTTTCTGGAAGCTCAAAGATGTTTTAAAAAGATTACAGAAGAGTACTCAGATAGCAAGTTAGCAAAACTCTCTAAATTCTGGTTAGCTTTATGTAAAATAAAGAGTTCTCCCAAAATTGAGTATGCTCAACAGGATTTAGAATCTGCTGAGAAACTTTTGAAAGAGTTTTTGTCTGAGTGCTCTGAAAAAGAGTTAATAGAGTCTGCAAAGAAAGAATTAAAATTTTTAAGAGGAAAGATAGCTGAGAAGAATTATAAAATAGCTCAATTTTACGAGTCTCAAAAAGCATTTAACTCTGCAAAGATTTACTATGAGTACATAATAAAGAATTTTCCTGATACTGAATGGGCAAAAAAAGCCAAAGAAAAATTAAAGCAGTTACCATGAGAAAACTTTGTTTACTTTTAGTTTTATGTGGTTGTGGATACACAATTTCAACTGTAAAAAACATAGAATCTTTACAATTAGTCCCATTTGAAAATAGAGTAAAAATTACTACACATTCACAGAATTATTCTCAGACTCAAGTTTATCCTGTAGGATTAGAAGATAAAATAACAAAGTTCTTGAAAAAAGAAATTTTAACAAAGACCAATCTAAAATTAGTCCAAGATTCACAAGTCTTGCTTAAAGGGTATATAAAAGATTTTAAAAGATACCCTTTAACTTACACTGAATCTGAAGATGTTGATCAATATAGAATAATCTGTGTTTGTAGAATAACTTTGACAGATAAAGATAAAGTAATTTTAGATAAAAATGTAACAGAAGATTTTGTCTTTTGTGTAAGAGGAGAAAATTCTATAAGTTTTAAAGAAGCTGAGACTATCATAGCTGAAAGAATAGCTGAAAAAATAACTGAAGTCCTAAGGTACACATGGTAAGAAATGTGATAATTTTAATAGGAGAAAATAATCAAAGTAAAAAAAGATTCATAGAAAAGATTAGAAGAGAACTAATTCCTAATTCTTTAAAAGAATTAAACATTAATACTTACTTTCCTGAAGATTTAAATAAAGAAAAACTCTTGGAAATTTTAAATACAGTAACTTTTTTTGGTAAAAAAATAATCATAATCAATAGAGCTCAAAATTTGTCTGAA
>Ga0190307_1000317_pt1 | contig 14371 bp, 15 predicted proteins | sample 48700745_MG_FD_161653 | JGI IMG/M metagenome (GOLD analysis project Ga0190307, IMG submission 161653) | Hydrothermal vent sediment bacterial communities from Southern Trench, Guaymas Basin, Mexico - 4870-07-4-5_MG | ecosystem: Environmental > Aquatic > Marine > Hydrothermal vents > Sediment ... | reverse complement strand
TTCTGGGTCATTCGACAGTATCTTTAAATAAAATTTCTTAGCTTCATTAAATCTCCCATTTATAAATAAGTTCTCTGCATCTTTTTCACTATACATTTAAGATCAAGATAAATTACACTTTAATTTACTTAAATCTAATCCTATTTTTGAAATGTATTATATGAATATTAATATATTTATACCTGATATTACCATTTCTTATCTTGATGAAAATGTCTGGGAAAGATGTTAGAGGAATAGTTAGGATAAAGCCAATATATATTGGTTTATATCACTATAGATACGTCTATGGAAGCGTTTGTTCACCAGATGTTTCCGGAACACCTCCTATAGTGAAACCCAGTAGAGAAGACTTGGAAAAGAGAGCTTTAAAAATGGTAGAGAATTTTAAAAGAAAATTAAATTTAGACTTTGTCAAGATAGATAAACCATATATAATTAGTGAACAAAAAGATATTAGATTACTTCCAAAATATATAGATTATGATATTGATGCATTTTTAGTAGGTTCTGTTGGAGCTGCCCCGTTAGAGAAGTTTACCTTAAAGAGATACGGTATCCCATTTATATCGAGCACGCCTGACGAAGATTTGCTACGAGCATTAAGAATTAAGAAATATTTGAGAGAAAGTAGAGTTCTATATATAGGTGAAATACCATCTTTTTCTGCGCCTCAAGGCCCGTGGAATTTCTTTGAGATAGAGAGAAAGCTTGGCGTTAGGTTTAGGCATATCGAAACAAACGAGTTTTATAGAATATTTGATAGCATACCTAAAGATATTGTTAGAAGAGAGTATGAAGAATGGAGAAAAAACTTTTTAAAAATTATTGAACCAAGCGAGGAAGATTTATTGAATATTACTAGAATATATCTTACATTAAAGTATTTGGCTAGGAGAGAAGATGCCAATGCTATTACAATAAATTGTGGAAGATTTACTGAGGAAAGACCTATTGTACCATGTTTGGCATTTGCTAGACTTATAGATGAGGGAATTATATGTGGATGTGAAGGCGATATTACTGCAATACTTTCCTCACTAATACTGCATGCAATAAATAATCAACCAACACTTATGGGAAACTTTGGATACATGCCTGGAAAATTTGAAGCGAAGGAAAACGAAGTTACAATTGAACATGATGTTTTACCAGCATCTATGACTGAAAATGGATTGGTTATTAGAGATTATCATGGAAGAAGATATGGTGTTACCGGTTATGGAGATATAAAGAAAATGCCTGTAACACTTTTAAATCTAAATAACTCTTTAGATGAAATGTCGATATTCGAGGGATATACGAAATATAGTGTTGATGGAGTGCATTGTAGAGTTATAATCCATATAGATATAAATGGAGACGTAAAAAAGATTCCCAAAATACTTGTAGGCTCACAGCATATTTCGATGACATATGGGCATTGGCTTAAACCATTAAAAACTTTTGGAAAAATTATGGGAATAAAGGTATATACTTTAAATTAGTATATTGTTAATGGTTCTGGAAACCTCGGTTTAAATAATTTTTTATTAAGTCTCTCTCCTGATGGAAGTATTTCTTCAATCCTATAATTTCTATTTCCAAGCAAATATTTTTCACCATAGTATATTTGTAGATATGGATCCTTCCATGGACCATATATTCTTGCAAATGGGTGGAGTCTTTCATCATTTATAACTTCAAAATTTTTAGATATATTTTTCTCAATTAACTTTAGATTTCTAGTTAAATCTAAAGTAGCTTTATCCAATGCAAGTATATCTGTTGAACCAAGTATTCCTAGATCTGGCAGAATGTTTCCAGTTATAGACCCCCAGTATCTACAGTCCTCAGTCATATTTAAAGCTATATTTATGAAAAATCTATTAGGTTCATCATATTGCTCTAATACATATTTTGCGGCCATAGCCATTGCCTCGAAAAAAGATTCAAAATTTCTACGATTAATGTTTAGACAATCATTTTTATCAACAATTTTACAACGCATACATTGATTGCAAAATCTAAAATCTATTCTAAGCTCATTGTCAACAATATTTATAGCATTATATGGACAAATATTTTTCATGTCCTTTATATTACGGCATTTTTCTCTTACAAAATATTTATCCCATTCCATTGTCTTATAAATCATATACCTAGTTCTAGCTGTATAGCATCTTAAACCAATATTTTCTATCGATCCTGCAAACCCAGCAGTATTATGCCCCTCAATATGTGATATTGCAAGTAATATATCTGCCTCCCTGCAAAATCCACCGAGCTGTAATATGTTTAAACCCTTATAGTCAACATATCTTTCATAGAAATATCCATCTCTAATCCCTGCTATAGGATATATCTGACAGCCTATGACCTCTGGAGTATATCCTCTATATACAGCCTCTCTATAGTTTTCAAGCGTATCCGATACAAATACTTTTCCGTCGGCATCCTTAATTTTTTTAACAATTCTACCAATAATATATGGATGAATCGTAGATATAAATGAACTATATCCTAAGTCCGTTTTAATCATTACAACCTTATTTCTAACTACATTAAGTATACCTAGTTTTTCGATAATTTCATCGAATTTACCTATAATTGAATCCTTAATACTAGGTGTCCTACTCTCTGTTGATCCATAAAAAACCACAGACTTGTTTCTCAACATTTACCCCAAAATATAAATGCATAAAAATTTATAGTCTAAATACATTCCTATAAACATTATTGTGTTTAAGAAAAATATCTATATACTTATAATACTTATACCTATATGTATATCGCTAATATTTATTGAAATAGATGAAATAGCTTTACAAATAAGCATAATTATACTTAGTTTAGCCATAATATATTTTTCAAGCGATCCAATAGTATCTGGAATAGTTCAAAGTATAATGCTAATTTTTCCGATAATATCATTTTTTGTAGAAATAAATTTAGATGGATATATATTATATCAATTTTTAGCAATAGCGGTAACATTATGGCTTGTGAAGAAAGCTATAGTTGATGACGGTAAACTCACATTAGATGAGGGAATATTTATATTGTTAGCCCATTTAATGGGAATAATATTGTTCGATGAATTAACAAGAATATAAGTAATATATAAATTATTGACATGAATTATAATTATTGATGATGAATTTGCCGAGTACTGTACAATGATGAAGAAAATATACTGACATTAAAAGAAAAAGAACCTTTTACCTCTTCTATGCCTCCACCTATGTCTAAGCCTTCTACCTTGTCTCGGCTGAATATCTCCCGAATATTGTATATTTGCTGAAGGATACTGAGCTAAAAATTTATTTGGATACTGTGTAGTAATAGTTTTTGGCCTAAATTGTGGACATGCTGGTCCATTTGGATCCATTGGAACATTATATAACATGCATCTTCCATTTGAATAATTCATACATTCTTTATGTGTAGGCATACTAATACACCTATTATATTTTGTGCAATAGCACAATATAAATCTATCTGCATTTATGTTTAAGATAAAATTATATGTATGTATATGACATTCATATTTTAGTAAATGTTTATCTCCGATTTTATATATTAAATCTATTTATTTTTATAATATTATTAAGACATTTTATTCTTATTAAACCATTTTTCTCCAATATCTCTCCACTATCTATAGATATTTTTTCTTTAGTATATAGTAAAAATATGTTTGGTTCATATAGGTCTATTATGGCTTGATCGTTAAAGATATATGTTTTTTTAATCGATGCCGGCATTATGTATTTTTCCTCCAATCCTAGAGGTATTATCCATTTATTTAATGGAGCTATAATGAAAAGTTTTACATCCATTGGATTAAGTTTTATTTTAATCTGATCGCTTAAATCAAGTATCCAATATTTTTTACTAAAATACTCATATACAAGGAAGTTTTCAGCAAAAATATTTACATCCTTTGGAGAAATATTTCCATAGATTTCCTCATCTTTCTTATAAATATGGAAAACTGCAAGCAATCCATATCTACCGAATCCCTTCACATCAATATAGCTATAAATTTTTAGTGGATATTTTTCATTATATGGATCAATCATCAAAGAATCTAATGTAGGCATTGCAGGTATATCTGGTTTAAGTATGCGACCATCGCTTAAAATTAATGGTTTAATTATTTCGGTAATAGTTTTATCGTATTCATCAGTAATATAAATTGGACCGCCGCTAATAGCTCTTGCAACTGCTTGCTGTAACCCCCATGGATCATGGGATTGAAACATATCCCAGTCAGGCCAAACAAGTTGAGACATCCATATAGAGTTATATGCATTAAAATAGATATGAAGTCTATTCCTATATTTATCATGAGGTACATGATAGTCTATACAATTTCTAGAGATACTTGACCTAATCCAGTTGAATATATTTTCTGGTTGCTGAGCCATGCAGTTAAGTATATCTAATTTATTTACATAGGCTGCAGCCTCCAGCCCCTCATGTAGAAGCCTAGCAGCATATTCTACACGAGTTTTTCCAGCATAGCCTGCAGTAACAAAAGATTGATTATCCACTTTTACAAAGTTAAATCCATTTGACCTAAAATACCTATAAAGACTATTGAATAGTCTGAATGATTCTGATGGAATAGGTATTAATCCCCTATATCCCTCCATCAAATATTTTCTATATTTTTCTGCCAAAGCACTTTGTGGATCCACGCCTCCCCAATGAATATTTAGTGTATGCCATAAACCTACGTATTTTATACCTAGCTTTTTAAGCTCTACTATTAATGGCTTAAATCCCCTAGGAAATTTATCTTTTAATGGATTTATCTTCCTAATCATACCATTTCTCTCATCCTGCCATCCATCATCAATAATTACATATTTTAGGTTAATTCCTCTTTTCAATATCGAATTCACTATACTCAATATCTTTTCTTCTGAAACATTCTTCCAACATGCGTTCCAGGAACACCATCCAATATATCTAAATATCTCAGGAAAAATCTTATTTTCTCTAAGCATTATACCTCTATTCATCCATTCTAATGAAAATTTATATGCATTATATACTGCTCTATATGGATTCTCATCAACAGTTATTGAGAAAATTTTCGCTTTAACCCATCTACCTTTACTATAGGAATTTAAAATTAAATTAAGCTTTCCATCCAATTTAGTTATATATCCTCTTACACCGTTCCATGATAGTGGTAGGAGAAAACAATATGCTCCTCCACTATACATTAATATTTGGGATATTTTAATGTTTTCTGATACCTTATTAATATCTATATGCATTGGATAGCTCCAGGCACAATAAGCATTTTCGCCCAGGTCTCTTAGCTGTGGATAAATTAATATTCCTTCATCATCTCTCCATGTTCCGTCAATATCGTATGTGAAATGATATATAAGAAATTTATCTATCCTATCTAGATCTAGTTCCATTTTTATTATAATTCCATCAGATGTATATCCATTCTCACATTCAGCCTCTACTAAAGAAGTCCCACTATTATCTAGAAATCTTAGATAACATTTTCTATCACCATTTTTAAGTAAAATGTTGTTATTTTCTATCTCAATATTTTCAGGTCTTATTAGTCTACCATCAATTGCAACCATAGGTTTTAGTAGAATTTTAAAGCTATTAATAGTTAAAGCAATTTTATCTTCAATTAATTCAAGTTTCATAAAAAGAATAATATTTTATTCTACTAAAATATTTTAGTATCCAAGCTTGCTCAAAACTCTCTGCTAATCCTCATTTAGATAATATCTAATATTTACTCTTTTTAAATTAACCATACCATATGTAATGCTACAAGTTTCAATTCATTTTTATCTAAAAGCTTTTCAAATCCACATATTTGGATACTCTCTAGTTTAAATATATAAGTAATAAATTACAAGTATAGTTAGGCTAAATTGAGAATTTAGCTTTTAAAGAATAGGAATACTATTAATTAATATTAACTTTCACTTACTACATCCTTATATTCTCTATGTTTTTCGAAAAAGTATAATGCATAAGAACATATAGGAATTATTTTAAACCCATTTTTCTTGGCATACTCTATTGCTACCAACATAAGTTTCCCGGCAAATCCTCTGCCTCTATAATTTGGATGAATATACGTACTTATAATATACATTTTATTATTCTTTAACTCGTATTTAAGATAAGCATATTTTCCAGCTTTAAATCTTATTAAAAACTTATTTATCTTAGGTCTATGAATAATCTTATATTCCTTAGACGTATTTTCACCTTATACCTAGTCTTTCATTTATCTCTCTCTGATATTCTTCTATTTTCAATTCCTCTACATCCTTTACTTTTATTGGTTTATTTAAGGTAGATGACTCATAGAATGCAAGTGGAATGGCCATATCCTTATATGCCTCCCATCCATCTACCTCAGGTTTACCTCTATTTATAACGGCTAGATAGAAATCATATAATTCTGATGCAAATGTATCTGTAATTCCAAGCGGAAACCATTTATCTAATATATCTTTATCAATACTTTTTATCATTTCATTCTTTAATCTCCGTAAGTTTACTTCTCTAACATATTCTTCTTCCTCTATCCTTAGTCCATCAGCAGACACTGCTCCCTTAGACCCGTATATTATTCTCATATTGAGTTTTTTAGCTGGAGCAGCTCCGGTGCAAAGCCATTGCCCATATATATCTTTATCATATTTAATTATAGCCATAGTCATATCATCCACGCTTCTCATCACACCCTTCTTTATAGGTTCAAATAAATGTGATACCGCATATACCTCATCGGCCTCTACATTTAATTGATATCTGTCTAAATCAGCTAAATGGACTCCTCCATCAAATACCCAGCTTCCACCAGAAATATATTTATTCTCCCTCCATCCCCAGGGCTCTGCACTCCATCCAGCAGCATACCATAAGACCATTCTAGGTTTACCTATAAATCCTTTGTTAATACTCCACCAAATAATTCTATTTTCAATACTCCTCCTATAGTTTTCAGCTACAGCCAAAATCCTTTTATATTTTTCAGCTATATGCAATATTTTTCTAGCCGCACGCATCGTTATTCCAAGAGGTTTTTCAATAATTATATCTAATCCTTCCTTCAAACATCTAGTAGCTATAACATGATGTAAATTATGTGGTAAACATATGTCTACAACGTCTAGATCCGCTTGTGATAAGAAATCCTCTAGAGAAGTATAGGTCTTTGGTCTAGATCCCTGGAAAGACTCAATCATTTTAGCTTTATTTAAAGCATTTCCCTCAACTACATCTAATGTAGCTACAACATTAAATATCTTTAATCCACGTGTATAAAGCTCTCTTAAACCATTCACATGAGCATTAGCTATACCCCCACATCCGACCAAACCATAATTAAGTCTTCTCATACTATCACGAAATAGTTATATTATAATCAGATACTAAAACTTTATTTGACGAAGTCTATAAAATTCTCGTAGACTAGATAATTGTTTACCGAGCCTATTTGCGTAGTAATTTCAATAATGTTAATGCATTTTCCCTCATATAATGGTCATTATTTAGATATACGTATATTTTACTTGGATTTAAGCTTAAAATTTTTTCAACTATATCCTCTAATTCATTCACTGTATAGTTATGTGAGTACCATTCGGTTCTACCGTGCAGTCTCAAATATATTATTCCATTTACATTAAATATTTTTGTAAGATGTTGCGGTGAATCTATACTTACTAGAGTTAATTTTAATTCTTTTGCCCATTTAATCCATTTATCTTTAAACCAATCCATATTTCTCCATTCTAATGCAAATTTTTCATGTAGATTTATCTTATAGTAAAATCTCTGTATTTTATCAAAATATTGTGGCGATAGATATGGTGGAAGCTGAAATAAGTAGAAATCGATGTATTTTTCTAAAGGTTTAAACAACCTTTGAAACTTATTCCATGTTTCAAATGCTCTCTCAGAGAACTTAAATACATGAGTTATAAATCTATTAACCTTTATACTCCATCTCATTTCAGGATTAATTCTCGCAGTTTTATTTGCCCAAGATTTCACTTGATTTGGAAATGGAAATTTATAGAAAGATGCATTAAGTTCAATCGTATTTAAACCTGAATATTTTAAATACCAGTCTAATGTTAACCTAGGGTTCCAGCTATAATACCATCCACTTGTACCAACATATATTCTCATCAAACCACTATAAAATATTTTAGATAAAGATTTTTAAGCCTTACTATAATATATATTATAGGTGATTTTTTGCCTTTTCCAGAAGATTTTTTATGGGGGGCTTCTGAAAGCGGCTTTCAATTTGAAATGGGTGATGAGCTTAAGAAATATGTTGACTCAAATACTGACTGGTTTAAATGGGTTCATGATGAACATAATATTTCGAGGGGAATTGTAAGCGGGGATCTACCTGAGGATGGTGTAAACTATTGGCTACTCTATGAATTGGATCACATATATGCTATGAAACTAGGATTAAATTCGTATAGAATTGGAATAGAGTGGAGTAGGATATTCCCAACTTCAACAAAAAAAATTTCTGTGGATGTTAGTAGAGATGGAGATAACATTATCTCAAATATAGTTATAGATAGAGATACGTTAGAAAGACTTGATTCAATCGCTAATAAAAATGCTGTAGAACATTATAGAAAAATTATCCTAGATCTGCGAAATAAGAAGTTCAAGGTAATTGTATGCTTAAATCATTTCACACTACCACTATGGATACATGATCCAATAAAAACTAGAGAAAGAAAGGGTAAAAATGTCGATAATGGATGGATAAATGAAGATACGATAATTGAATTCACAAAGTATGCTGCATATATTTCATGGAAACTGGGAGATATAGTAGATATGTGGGCGACCTTTAATGAACCAATGGTTGTAACAGAAGCAGGTTTTCTCTTACCGGAATCCGGGTTCCCTCCAGGCATAAAGGATTTCAACCTATTTTTAAAGGCTAGTAGGAATATTGCTGTTGCACATGCAATGGCATACAATGCTATAAAGACATTTGATGAAATAACTGGATATAAAGACTCGAAATCATCTGCAGAAATAGGTATAATACATAATATCAATCCAGTTATGCCACTGAATAAAAATAAGGATATAGATTTAAAGGCAAGTGAATTGTTAGATTATTCCCATAATAAGATGATTCTAGATGCAACTGTAAACGGTTTACTAGTTAAAGATTTTATTAAAAGAAAAAGCGTATATAAAAACTATCTACATAATAAGGTTGACTGGATTGGTGTAAACTATTATACTAGAATGGTTGTCAAGGGTAAGAGAGGGATCCCATTCATCCCATTTACACCCATTTTTCCAGAAATTGTAGAAGGATATGGATATAATTGTAAGCCAAATAATTTTTCTAAAGATAATCGCCCTACGAGTGATTTTGGATGGGAAATATATCCAGAGGGATTAATTGGAGCAATTGAAATCGCTTCAAAATATGGTAAGCCCATGTATATCACTGAGAACGGTATTGCCGATAAGGATGATAAAATTAGACCTAAATTTATAGTATTACATCTATCCCAACTTGAACACATATTGGAGAAAAAATATGATATAAATGGCTATTTTCATTGGGCTTTAACAGATAACTATGAGTGGGCTCAGGGATTTAGAATGAAATTTGGATTAATTGAAGTAAACCTTAAAACAAAGAAACGTATACCTAGAAAAAGCTATGAAATATTAAGGAAAATAATTATGGATAAAAGTGTCTCAGAAGATTTGGTAAAGAAATATAAATAAATTACCATAACATATATTATATTGAATGATGATACGCTGTCCCCAATGGATTGATGACTACCCTCCTCTCAGCTGATCTTTATAGACTTATTTTAATAAAGACTTCCCTCGGATTATCCACGCCTTTAAGTGTAGATATAAATCCCATTAAAATATTTTTTAAGAGATCTTGTACGAAGGGGTTTAAGCCAATACTTTTTCCATCAATATTTAATATAACCTCATTTCTCTTTAAATATACGCATTCCTCTGGCTTGGCCTCCCCTCTCAAAATAGATTCGGCCAACGATAAGCAGTTCTTATATCTACATTCACCACAGTTATATCCATAGGGCGGCTCAAAACTATTCTCCAATACAAGATCCAATATTTTATCTATATCATTTATAGAACTATATACAGGTATAATTTTACCATTAAATTCTATTTTATTAGTAATATTTGATACGAGACCGCTTACAGCTATAGTTAAACTATCTATAAGATTTCTAGCCTCTTCAATACTTTTTGCAGTAATTATTTTTATACCATAAAAATTTTTTAAAGTCGAAAGTCCTTCTAAGACAAGATAATCATAGTTTCTTAACATGTTTACTACATCATAAAATCTATATTTATGTCTGAGAATTCTAAATATTTCTTCATCTGCATATAGAATAGTTTCCTCTGCACCAGCATTCCCATGCCTCCAAGAATCTTTTCCCACAATATCTATTCTAGCATGATATATTGATTTAATTGTAGCAACTCTAAAACCCTTCTCAACAAGTCTTCTAACAAGATTTTCAACTAAAGTAGTCTTACCAGATTTATGCGTTCCAATAACACCCACTGCCTTCAAATACATCAACCAACTATTTTAATATTACTACTAAATAATTATCGATTACTATATTTATATCTCAGCCTAAGCTATCGCTTAGCTAATCTTTTTAAATAAAGGTTTCATGTTTCGATTTGAGAAAATAGTTTCTAAAAAAGTTACTCACTGGAACTTCTAACTACAAATATTAAAAGAACTAAAATTATGCTAGCCTAAGATCCATCTACAACACATAATTTAATCATATCTCACTAATCCTAATAGTATTTCTGTCTAATTAAATATATTCTAATAACTCAATAATGTTATTGATAATGTTGTCAGCTCCAGCACTAAGTAGCTCAGCTCTACTATTTACTCCACTTAAAATACCTATGCATTTTAATCCAGCTTTCTTACCAGCAATCATATCATATATACTGTCTCCAACAACTATGCATTCATCTTTTCTCAATTTATGTTTATTTAATATATAGAGAAATGGTTGGGGGTCCGGCTTACCTCTATCTACATCATCTATACCTACAGTATCGTCTATATATATGTTTATGCCGGTACTTTTCAGTACTCTTAATATAACCTTCCTAGGATTCGATGAAACAACATATATTTTAATATTCATAGATCTGAGTTTTCTAAGAACCTTTAAAACATTTTTTAATAAAACTGTTTCAGCAAAATATTTTTTAAAGAAAAGTTTATCCTTTAGGGCAGCAATTTTCTCAATCAATTCTATATTATTACTGTTAGTTAAAGCTCTAGCTATATCTATACTCGTCTTACCCATCTCTTTTCTAACTCTTTCTTCGTCTACATCGTATCCATATATTTTTAATGCCTCGATCCATGAATCTATATGACCCTTAGTTGAATCAACTAATGTTCCATCTAAATCAAATATAATAGCCTCCATACTATGAATAAAGTTATTTAGATAATAAAAGTTTATCACATATGTAAATAAAGATATATTGAGTAAACGTACCACAAAAATATGGAGAACGAGGAGAGAAAAAGTTTATGATAAATATAATAAAGGAGGAAAATGATTACTCAAATGATAGGCCATTTAAGTCTAAATAGAAAAGAAATGAGGGATCATTTAAGTAAAGAAAATTATTAAAGAAGGAGATACATATTTAATTGGATGAAAAGACCTTAAAACTAATATATGTGTTATACTATGAATAAAGATCTACCCTTACTTGCAACCGGAATAATAGTAAAGGACTATAGGCCTCTATATAGATATTGGGATGAAGTTGAAAAACTTGGATTAAAAAAGCCAGTGATTGAAAGAGAAGACATAGAGTTTGTAGAGAATCTTATTAAAAAAGAAGGTATAGTTAACTTAAGTATAATATATAGAAAACTTGTAGATAGAGTTGAAAATAGGATTAAGATGGATATAGCTGTAAAGGTATATAGAGACCTGGGGTTAAATATACCTCCAATACTTGCAAAAAGGAAGATTGCAGAGATTCTTGCTGGATGGATAATTGAAGCATGTGATATATTCAATATAATAAAGATACGTAGGAGATAAAATAAATGAAAATTATGTTTATAAGCGACCTTCATTATTCTTCTAAAAGTAGTGAAATAGGAGCATTTAAATGGCTTAAAAAAATTGTTAAATATCATATGCCCGAATATCTACTTTCAGCTGGAGATTGGGGATATGAAGTTGATATGAAAAATTTTATAGATATTTTGAATCTAACAAAGATTTATACGATCTATGGTAATCATGATAATTTAAAAGTATTATTGTCTCTAAGAAACGTTGATGATACACCCATTTTAATTAAAGATGAATGTATATTGAAAATAGATGAGTTAAATATCACTGGTATAAATGGGATAATAGCCGAAAGGAGGAGGATGAGAAAAGGTGTTCCGAGAAAAAGACCTGAAGATTTTATTAGAATAGCTAGAAGCATTGATAATAAAAATATAGATATTCTGTTAATACATGAATCCCCTCCATTTCCAGAGTATAGAGGGTCTATGCATTTTAGAAGATCCTTAAACTCAATACTAGATGTAATTAGAATTTTAAAACCCAGAATAATTATAAACGGGCATCTACATTTTTCTCCATATACAGTCATATATTGTGATAAATATGTTTATATTAGGATTATAAGTTCACAGGATTCCAGGTATTATGCAATCTATGATGATAAAAAAATAAAAATATATTGTGATTACAGTGAGATTGCCAGTCTATATTGGTAGACTCATAGTTTTTTTAATTTTCTTTAAAACAACGCATGTTAATGTTTTATCTACACCCTTTATCTCCCTAAGTTTATTTACAACAAATTCTCCAAGACTATTCACATTTTTTTCAACAACCTCTATCATTATATCCCATTCTCCAGCAATAATATATACCCCCTGTACCTGAGGTAGAGATGCAATTTCCCTGGCAACATTTTCTTGCGAAGTTATACCAGGCTTATATGATGCAAGTATAAATGCCCTTACATGATATCCTATTTTCTCCTCATCTAAGACTGCATGATATCCCTTTATATATCCTTCTCTCTCAAGTTTTCTTATTCTAGAATATATTGTGGAAGCCGGTAATCCAATTACTTTTGAGAGCTCTCGACAACTTTTGCTAGAATCTTCTTGAATTAATCTTAGTATCTTAATATCTTTTTTATCCATAACAATATATATGGATATAAAATTTATAAATTTTTTGCTAATAATATGTACATATTAGAATTTTTAACAAAAATTTCTGAAAAACTTTTTTATATAGAATTGATATTATATGAATTATGCAGACCTATATAGACATCATATCCTATTTAAGGAGAAAAGAGATTATACCTATACTAAGGATACAAACTACTGTTTTAAAAGAAATACAGAATTTTATGATTTCAAAGGGATTTATAGAATTAATGCCAGTCATAACTTCCAAAATGACCGACCCCTTGGCTCCTGACCCTGCAAGCACAATTAAAAAGTTTCCAGTAATAGTTTACAATGGTCAAAAACTAGTTCTAACACAAAGCATGATCCTCCATAAACAGATTTCACTTATCTCTGGATTAGATAAAATATTTATCATGTCTCCAAATATTCGTTTAGAAGATGCTAAGAATAGACTTACTGGAAGACATTTGTTTGAATTTACTCAAATGGATTTTGAAATAGCCTATGCGAATATGGATCAAGTAATGTCACTGGTTGAAGACTTGTTAATACATGTCTTTAGAAGGGTATTGGATTTACATAAAGAAGAACTCAATTTACTCGGAAGAGAATTAAAGATCCCATCAAAACCTTTTAAGAGATATACCTCTCACGAAATGATCGAGGAATTTGGAGATCGTTGGGAAATGCTTGCATCGCAAACGTTTAATGAACCATTCTGGGTTACATGTCATAAAAGAGAATTTTATGATAGAGAGGACTCTAATAGACCTGGGCACTATAGAAACTATGATCTAATATATCCGGAGGGATTTGGTGAAGCATTATCTGGTGGTGAAAGAGAATGGGAGTATGAGATAATTTATAAAAAGATGATTGAAGGTGGAATAGATCCTTCGAGATTTGAAGAATACCTTCTATTGGCAAAAAAGGGTTTACTTAAGCCCAGTGCTGGTGCAGGATTGGGAGTAGAGAGATTTATAAGATATATAACTGGGGTAAAACATATAGGAGATATACAGCTTTTTAGAAGAGTCCCGGGAGAAAAAATAATATTTTAGGATTTTATATAAAAGTATTTTCCCCTATATTTTA
>Ga0190307_1000316_pt1 | contig 14431 bp, 17 predicted proteins | sample 48700745_MG_FD_161653 | JGI IMG/M metagenome (GOLD analysis project Ga0190307, IMG submission 161653) | Hydrothermal vent sediment bacterial communities from Southern Trench, Guaymas Basin, Mexico - 4870-07-4-5_MG | ecosystem: Environmental > Aquatic > Marine > Hydrothermal vents > Sediment ... | reverse complement strand
AAAATGGATGCCACCCCTCAGCTATTGTTACATCGATAAAAAACACCCACTAATCTCCATAATCACAAAATACAACAAGGAATAAAAACAAAGACTATTAAACTAACATTTCATTTTCTAGCGTATTTGTGCTTTCCCTTGCAACATTAAGTAAAGATTAAAATAGCCTATTACTGTTATACTTACTTGGATTTTATTCTATGATTAATGAACCTGCTAAAAGGGGTTTAAGGCTAAATGGGAGACCCTTTTAATGCTACTAGTAGTGAGTGGCTTGAAACCGCATGGAGTAACTTTGAGAGAGCGTGTAGAGCAATTAAATTTGAAGATTATGCTCAAGTAGTTTTTTATGCCCATCAAACAGTAGAAACAGCAATTAAAGCGTATTTAACAAGCAAAGGCTATAAAGTTCTTCACACGCATGATTTAAAAGTTCTAGTAGAAGAAGCAATTAAACTTTCCTTAAAAATCGATATTAAAAGTAGGGATCTTGAAGAATTATCTATGCACTATTTTGCAACCAGATATCCAGATGCCAGAAGACGATTAAAAATACCCAAAGAATACTACACAAGGAAAGTTGCATTAAAATTTCTTAACCTAGCCTATAAAATTTTAACATTAGTAGAGGAAGAATTATGAAACCTAATGATTTCGACTTCGGTGAAACCTGGAGAGGAGAAAAGGTTAACAAAATACTTAAACGTTGGTTAAAAGAAGTTTCTCAACGTACAACTCTTAAGATGGTTATTGCATTTGGGTCAAGAGTTAAAGGAAAAGCTAAACCATGGAGCGACCTTGACCTATTAGTAGTAGTAAAAAAGGCCCCAAAAGGTCTTGCTAGATGGCTTAACTTCCGTGTGCCTGGATGCGAGGTCATAGAACCAAGAGTTTACGCAGAAGATGAATTCTTTAAAGCTCTTAAAGAGTTAGATCTCACTATCCTAGAAGCATTACATCATGGAATACTAATTTTTGACGACGGCTTTTATAAAAAAGCGTTTGAAGAATTTTCGAAAGTTGTAGAGAAGTGGGAACTGCGAAGAGAAAAAATCGGATGGATAAGCCTTAAAAAACTCAAACTATCAGCCGAAACCAAAACTTAACCAACTTAATATACCTCTTATTTTAAATTATTAATTGGACATGTTTGAAAGCGTTTCGTAATACTTTTTAAATTCTTCAAATACAGGAGGTATTTGTGGTATTTCGCCCACTAGCTCTGTAGCTGTTTTTAACGCCTTAAGACCGTGCCCAGAAATCATGCACACCACCCTTGTATCCTTGTCAATCTCTCCATTTTCTCTTAAATTCTTAAGTAGAGCTATGGGAGCAGCTGCAGCTGGTTCTGCAAATATGCCTTCTAGCTTTGCTAACAGTTTTTCTGCTTCAAGAATTTCATCATCTGAAACTGAATCTACAATTCCATTTGTTTCTAAAACAGCCTTTCTAAGCAAAGGCCAACCGGCAGGGTTACCAACAGCAATAGCACTGGCAACAGTTTTAGGATCCTTAACCGGAACAACTTCCTCTCTATTATTTTTGAAAGCATCAACCATCGGCGCACATCCTTCAGCTTGAACACACACAATTCTAGGTATCTCGTTAATCCAACCCAAATCGTAAAATTCTTTAAAACCTTTGTAGGCTCCAATTGCAGCAGTACCAACGCCAACAGACTGAATATACATATCCGGTACGTTCCAACTTAATTGTTCACATATTTCATATGCAATAGTTTTTTTACCATGGTGACGAGCAGGATTTACAACTCCACCATTAAACATCCAACCAAATTCCTTTGAACATTGTTTAGCTAGATTTGCAGCATCCTCAAAAGTTCCATCAACCCTAACCACCAAAGAACCATGCAGCATTGCCTGAACAAGTTTCCCCAAACTAGCAGTCTTATGAACAAAAATAATACTTTTTAAACCTGCACGAGCAGCATAAGCCGCTTGAGCAACACCAGCATTACCAGTTGAATAACCAACAATAGTCTTAACACCAAGCTCCAACGCCCTAGAAATAGCCGCAGAAGCCCCCCTATCTTTAAAAGAACCCGTAGGATTACAGCAGTCAAGCTTCAAATACAAAAATTTAAGACCTAACCTTTCAGCCAATTTTTCAGACTTAATTAGCGGAGTACCGCCTTCCCCAATCGAAACAATCCTAGACTCGTCCACAATAGGCAAAAATTCTTTATAACGCCACATATTAAAAACTCTTCTAGCTAAAAGGTCCTTACTAACCATGTCAGCAATAACATCATGATCTAAAACATAATCTAAAGAACTACCACATTTCTTGCAAAAAAATAAAATTTTATCAGGTGGATACTCAACGCCACACTTAATGCATTTTAGATATAATATTCTTCCGTCCTTCAAATTTTTACCCTCTCCAATATTTTACATAACTTGATTAACTATAAGTTATATTTTGGTATTAATAACATTAATAACGTTAGACCGAGGTTCACCACATTTTTCTTAATACCTACCATCTAAGGAACCTGTATTTTTCTCCCATACATCCATTTTGTAGCAACATACTCATCACGTTTAGTAGTTCTTCTCCTTATATTTTCGTAACTTTCACCTAAAACACGATTCAAAAATACCTCCTTAAGGAAACCTCAACCAAACCAGTACATCAACATCCAACTTTTCAAAACTCCAACAATATTCTCAGTAAACCTGAACTCTCCTATTTCACAGCACTCATATAGTTCTAATAATACTATTTACTGGTATTCCATCTCTCAAATCCCTTTAAAACGATTTGAAATACTAAAAGTAAAATTAAAATCACGTAAAAGAGAAGACAGATAGAGAACGTGATCTTAATTACATCCGAAGATGCAAGAATATCAATAAAAATACATGGCAAAGGAATCATAGAGATTGCAGGATATATAGATAAACGCTTTTCTAAAAGTTTCTGTAAAGCCTCTTTTGACTCCCTCCTTTTCTCGGAGAAAGCAAGCATACGGAAAAAATGGCACAAAAAATGTAAGAAACAAAAAGACTCCAAGAACAACGGAGACATAAAAGACATCATAAGAGGAAGAGTACCAAAAAAGAAAAGCAGAGAAAAAATACCCACATATATTTTTACTTAGAGAAGCAAATACATCGAAAAATATAAGCGAAAATAAAATAATAAATCCAACCAAAACACCATACATAACAATAATATATTTAACCCCAATCCCTCAATGCCATCATGTCCTCATAACATAATTATTTACTTACATATATTTCTATTAACCACTTGTACTTGGAGAAAATTATACGATGAATGACATAAAGAAATATAACCATATAAGCTATGGATAATAAAATGAGTGCAACTAAATTATATTCCTTCCATACAAAACCCGCTAAGAAAACAAAAAATATGATTAGCCCTGACGGGAGGTAAAGAGAAAAAGATATAAATCGTCGCGCTTTCATGAATTTTCTTCTTTCAAAGCTCTTTTCATGTTCCTTACCTTCCAACTCATCCCCAATTAACCTCCAAAGACCATATAAATACATAAGACTATATGTACACACAATGAAAGTTATTACACAAAAACTTGCTATGTTAAGGTCAATAATCTTTCCATCAGGGTAAAGAATAGAATAGGGATTAAAAGGAAGTATAGCAAGTATCATACCTAGCACAAAGGTTAGGGTTAGGTTTTGGCATTTTTCTCTACTGATTAAGTTGTTTATATGTGCTATGTGTATTCCTATAATTATGATTGTTGGTGGTATTAAACCCAACATAATAGCTGAAAGTAGAAAACTTGACAATATATTTGCAACTCTATCGAAAAAAAGAAGATAAAAAGTAAAATACAAGGAACCCACAGCCACACAAGCCGCATAAGCCGCGTAATCCATTACCCTCATAAGCAACCCACATTGAATTTATAAATTGCTAAGGGTTCCTATAAGTGCTATCACACCCATTATAATCACTATAGCAAGTGTAATTGCCATTGCTGTTCCGGAATCTGGTTTAATTAGTGGAATTTTTTCAATTATTGTTTCAACGCCTAGAGGTCCAGTTCCAAATGCAAGAACTCCCAGAAAACCAGCCAAGTAAGCAACGTAGTCCCAAGATCTACCATATTTCCCGTAACCTTCTGCTATTAAATATGCAGCAAGAGGAGCTATAACCAAGAAACCATAACACCAAGCTGTTTCCGCAGGAAGATAAGCTCCAACAAACGCCAAGGCTTCAATAACCCCGCCACGAAGAACTCCTCCCCTAAACGCTTTTCTGTTTGTTAGGTTTTTTATTGTGTTTGTTAGTGTTCCTGTTGTTTTTATTGTTATTTTTCCAAATAGTGGTACAACTATTTCCACCCATAAATTCTTTGTACTCAACGTTATATGTAATTTATACCATGGGAAATGCCACATGAACTCGTTCCAGAAGCTTATTGTTCCTGTTGTGCCTTTGTAGTTGACTATGATTTTGTTGTTTTTCCATTTTATGCTTGGAAGTTCAAAGCCACTTGAACTTGAGGTTGAACTTGTTTTTCTTGACCTACCTCTAGCTTCGTCTATTTTGAATGCTCTTTTTGCGCGTAGAAGCGGGTCTATTGCTAACGCTATTGACTGTTTTACTGGTTTATCTATGTTTTTTAGTTCTGTTTTTATTGTGTTTGTTAGCTTGTAAAGTGTTGATGCCATTATTGGATATGCTTTATGTAGGTAATATTGGTATGGGTCGCTCATATTCGTATATATTTTTTCTGATGCGAAGACTAATGCTTGAGCTACGTAGTTATAGTGTTTTGTGAGAGTGTGGGTAAAGTTTAGTACGATCCAGTCTCCAAACCAATCCGATATATTAACTTCTGGACTTGTGTAGTGGATGAAAGTTGAAACATGACTGTATCCTCCTGAGCTTTCAGGTACCATTGTTGTTGTCAATGTAACGGTGTAGTTTCCTGTCGCCTCCAAATAATATAAAACAGTTACTTCTGTTTCTTCTCCATTAATTTTTTGCGTGGTGTTGTACAGATCAAGTTTCACTGTACCATAAGTTAAATTCTCCATGTACGTGAAGATTTTCGAGTAAGATACGATTTTAACTGGAATTAACGGTTTTAAAGTTTCATTCTGTCCGGATGTAACATTTAAAGCGTACAGAGTACCATTAAACCTTGCTATAGCACTAGTATTTAAATCTAAACTGCTTAAGTCTAATTGATACTGCTCAACCTGCGGTAAAAGAGCTGACAAATTCAAATCCATAAATGGCATGGACGTAACATTAAATACAATGTTGGTTTGAGTTTCGTACACGTTAATCGTATGGAAGGTCATTATTTGAGCTTCTTGGACAGGTGGCAATGTAACACCACTAAAAGTCAAAGCAATTAACAGCAGGGCTACCTACATCCATCCCGCCTCCAAATATACTTTTCGAAAAATATTTTAAAAATCTTGCTATTAAGTTAGATAATAGAACAATCCACCTTAGTTTAAGCTCTTGGATAATAAATATAAAATCACAAACCTACACAATTTGAGGTTTTGGATGAAATATGTTGCTGTGTTTTACGGGGTTCTTGTCAGTGTAATTATTCCCTTCACCTATATGTCTTTTAATGTGATTTTCTGTTTAACTGGTTTTCCAGAGGCCTTAGTATCATTTGTTTCGGTAGCAATCCCGTTGATGTTAGCTTTCATTTCCTTTGTGAGCCCTTTGTCTAGGAAATTGATTGACAGAAGTGAAGCATCTATGTTTGCTAAGGCGTATGCTTCCGGAATTGTTGTTCTCTAGTTTACTTACATTTTTCCTACTAAGTTCGAAGTATTCTGTTGCTCGAATATGGGTTACGCCAATAATTATAGCTTCTATTTTCTATGGGTTTTTCTCTGCCTTTCTTTTTCAAAAGGCTGATGTTAAAGAAAGGAGTTTAATTAGATTACTTGAAAGAAAGTTTTTAACAATAAATTTTCTAATCGTTTGGCTTCCTACAATTTTTGTTCTTACCTTGCTCGTGAGTGTTATAGTTGTAGGGGGAAGCTTGGTACATATTTTCTTTGTATCTGCGTACTTTCTCTTAATTCTTTTTTATGCGTTTTTACTTATTTATTATTCCTATATTTATTGTACCATTTACTATAAGGTCTCTGAGGAGCTTAAAGAGAGACCTAAGTATACAGCTGCTATAATACTTTTAGGACCGATAGCAGCATTACTATATTTAATATTATTCCCATTTTCCTTTCAAAGCCTTTAAATATAGGATTTTAAGAGCCTTCCATGTTCTATCCTGTTTACCTTCTGGTTCTAGTTTTCTATAAGTTTACTTTTAATTTTGAGATGTATGGGTTTTCTTGATGTAGAATCTCCATGGTTTTTCAAGTCCAACTTTTATTCCAATCCTTGAAGAAACTCCAATTTCAAACTTAGGGTACTTATCGTAATTTGATACAAAAAGAATGTCGTCTTTAGTCATATCAATGCCATTTAATTCCTTCGTTATGTTAAATGCCATTGTAAGTTTTCCAGGACCATTAGTCAAACTTCTAGCATCTTTTCTCCCTCTAAACTTCATCATTTTCTCAATACCATACACTGGTTCAACAGCTCTAATTAAAACAGCAGCAGGAACACCTTCAGGTTCTGTAACAATATTTAAACAATGATACATTCCATAAGTGAAATACACATAGGCAACCCCAGGTTTACCAAACATAACCCTATTTCTAGGAGCGCGCGCTTCTAGGAGTTAAACCGCGGTAGGGTTCCTACTTACGTAGGTATTAATGGACCTACGTAAGTGTTCATTACCCGAGTTTCATCTCCATGCCTCCTACGCCAGCCAGTCATCCATTTCCTGACTAGCCTCAGCGACATGAAGACACATTCAAGATTCATATCCTCAGCCTTCATCGGAATCGTGAACTCATACATCTGACCAGTAAAGGATATATAAAGCTTTTGCTAAGCTAATACTAGGTGATTGTATGAAGATTGCTGAGAGCAGAGTATCACCGAAAAACACTACTACTGTACCATCTGCTGTAAGAAAAGCTCTCAACCTTAAAGCTGGGGATGTGATAGAATGGCACGTAGAAGAAGAGAAAATAGTGATAAAGAAAAAGTCACAATAAAAGGGAGATTGATCGCTGGGGATGGGTTCACGTTAGCTAAACTTCTCTATGCTATGCGTTTATTCAGGGATTCAATCGAGATGGCATATAGACTAATGAAGAAAGAGAATTTAAAATTCGATGAAACTACCAAGAGAGTTACCAAGTTCATGAGTAATGCTCACTATGCGTATTCAGCAACTAAGAAGGCTATGGCATACCTCAATCAAGAGAGATTAGACCTTAAAAAACCACAGCTATACAGTATTGGTAAGGGGTGTGAAAAGGGAAATAGAAATATTAGGCTGATATCGGTTGATAAAGTCCTAATCAAAATACCTCATGCAGATGGAAGACATGAATGGATAGAGATGGAAGTCAAGTTTGGTTCAAGGAATATCCCGATTGTAGAAGAACTCATCGAGTTAACAGAGAGCGATATCCCATATTCTGCTAGTGTGGTTTTGCGAAAACAGAAATACTACTTATATCTTCACATACCGTTAGAGCTTTACGCTAAACATACTGCTAAGGTCAGAGTAAGTACTAAAGCACATCTAATGGCTGGTTTCGATATAAACCCCGATAGGGTATGCATGGTGATTGTGGATTTTAATGGACAGATAAGAGATGTGAAAACAAAGCATTTCCCAGAGGTAACACTAGCTGGTTTCCCTAAAAGCAAAGCAAAAGACCTAAGACTAAAAACTCTCTCAGAGCTGATTGACTATGCATGTTACCATAACGTGAAATGCTTTATCTTTGAAAGAATTAGGAAGATTCCTAAGAAAAAGATGAAGACAAGAAGTACTAGTAGGAAGGTATCTAAATTTGCCTATGCAGAGTTGCTGAGACATGCTGAAATTATGGTTAAGAAGAGGAATGGAATCTTCATACAGATAAATCCAGCTTATACATCAGTAGATGCTATCCCCCTAAGCAAGAAATTGGGATTGGACATTCACACGACTTCCGCATACCTTTTAGCGATAAGGTACTTAAAATCTACAAACACCTATCAATGCCGATGAAAAATTTAACTGTCATACGAGGCGTGACTAGCAGGGTCGTCTTCACCCCGATAGGCTTCAACTTCAACAATAACACCAGCCACAAAACTATTATCGGGGAATTTTCTAACGAGAAGTTTGCCTAAAAGATCTTTAGCTACGTCAATCGTATATCTTTCATAAAATGAACGGGGAAGTGGTTTTAAATTGATACTCACTTTATTCAACTCCAAACTGCTCTCTACGGTCTAGTTTCAGTTTCAAAATAAAGGATTGCCAGATCTTAGATTTACGTAAACTTAAAGATGCAAGTAATAAGCGAAGCTTTTATCTGTTAGGTATTATTTTCAGCTACCCCAGGGTTTAAGTCATTCACGACTTGTGTCCCTTGAGGTGACTCTCATCATCAAAATAAATAGTTTCGTAATCTTAATTTAATTCTTACGCGATGGTTTTAAACTATTAGAAAATTTTCCTTCTACAAGACATGTTACTTTCCAAATACATTATTGTATTATTTCATGGTATTTCGAGCGTATTTGTAATGGAAAATAACAGAATTACCTCGATAATTGTTTTATATTTCTTACGAAAACTATTTTACTTCCTACTATTATATAATTACGTGAGAGATTCGGGTGTAAAGTTGATGTTCTGGGTTAGCAAAAAACAAGGGTACGAAGTGTATTCGTCAGAGAGATCGTTCTACGCGTCAATAGATAAATATACAAGTCTGGCTGTAATAAAGGAAGATTCTCATACTATTTTTATCCTTAAAAAGGATTTAGTCAACTATAAAATTCATGTTCATGCTTCCGAAGCACCCATGTCAAATATTTTAAGTTCAGAGCAAGAACCTTGGGAAACAGTCATAGCACATTCAGAAATACTTGAAAAAGAAGTATTTCCACTTGTAGACATATTAAAGAAGGTTTTTGGCAAGTCTAAGAAGTTCAAGCTTAAATTAGTTAGGCTATGTGTTGGTTCCGACTTCACAGATTACGTGACAATTGATGAATCCGATTTAACAAGGCAAGGTGTAGACCCGTCTCTCGAAGGACTAAAAACGTTTTTCCAAGCAAATAAAGATATTATAATCGGCTTTATGGTTAGAAAATATGATCCTCGCCAAGGAAACCTAACGTTTCTTGAATGTCTTACCAGATATCCTGCAAGAGAAATTTACTCACTTAAACTAACAATTTTAACAAATATTGCTCAACGAGGAACCTACACATTAAAGTACCAGAAGCCTTTTGGACTACAAAAATATATCATAATAGATGCGAAGAAAATAACAGAAAAAATCATTAAACTACTTTTCATGCTAGGGGTAAACTGGTCAACAATAATATTGAGAAGATCGTATGGAATTAAAGATTGGACCAAAGCAGAAGTACAAGAAGATGAAAACAAGCTTAGAAACTTTTTGAAGGTAAAATATCCTCAACTTGCATCAGAGGATATAGAGCAGATATTAAGAGCAGCAGAGGAACACGGACTCTCCTTTGAAGGAATCGTTCTAACAGCAGAGATACTAACACATCAAAAATCGATGAAAGACCGCCTAAACGAATACGAGGAATTCTATCCATCGAAGATCGATATTACTGCTGCAGCAAGTTTAGCAGCAGATCTCTGTGGCACACAGCGATCTTCAAATATGAAAGTTGACCCTAGAGTCGAAGAAAGGAAAAAGGAGTTCATAAAGTTTTTTGATAAATTACTAGGGCTCCACACGGAAAGCTAATTTTAGGAGTTAGCAAATTGATAGAAGCATTTCTGAAAATTAAAGAGAGACGATTTAGAGTAGGTGAAGTCCTCTCTTTTTCCTTAGAAATATCAAATACACAAGACAAAACACTTAAACTCTTTTTCCCCACCTCAAAAATATATGATTTCGCAGTTTACGATGAAAGTGGCAAAGAAGTTTATAGATGGAGCAGAAATAAACTGTTTACACAGGTAATTACAAGAATCGTTTTAAAACCAAAGGAAACTAAAGTATTCAGCTTGGAATGGGATCAAAAAGTTGGATTTGGAGAAAAAGCAAAACCCGGAAAATATCAGATAATAGGTGAAGTAGGGCCTTTTTGGCTAGAAGATAAAAAAGAGAAACTAATTGTCAAAACACCTTCATTAAACGTTGAAATCATATAGGAAATCTCCTTTTATAGGATACAAACACTTTTAGTAGCAATTCTTGTAAAGTATGTCATCCGATTTCGCTAAAATTTATAATTGCTAATTAAAGTAACATGAAGTAACACTCATCTATTCACTAATGCAGATTGCGCACTGTACAAACAAATATAAAGGTTTAAACAGAGTTTGCGGTGAGAAAATTGCCAAGAAAAGTGCAAATAGTATTTGAACCAGACGGATTAAGAAGCAATGTAAATCCCGGTGTCACTATTCTTGAGGCAGCAAAAATTTGCGGTATTAAAATTAGATCCGAGTGTGGCGGTCATGGGTTTTGTGGCAAATGCAAAGTGATTGCTAAAACACCTGAAGGCTTAACAAGCTTATCGGAGAGGGAAAAGGAATTATTATCCAATCAAGAGATTAAAAAGGGCTATAGACTTGCTTGTCAAGCATACATAAAAGGAAACACCGTGATCTACGTCCCCGAGGAAAGTAGGATCACCAAAAGAGAAACCTTGATTGAAGGAGTAATGCAAGAAGTCGAAATATCTCCTCTTGTCGAAAAATTTTACATAATAATACCTAAACCATCTCTCCAAGACTTAAGAACAGATTTTGATCGAATGATTGAATCTTTAAAAGACATCTACAACTTAGAAGATCTAGAAATTCCTCTTGAACTGCTGAAAACGTTGCCATTAAAGCTTAGAGATGCAAATTGGAAAGTTACAGCTACAATCTGGAACAGGAAAAGAATAATATCTGTTGAGCCTGGAAATACAACTCAAAAACTCTATGGAATAGCCATAGACATCGGAACATCAAAAATTATAGGATATCTCATCAATCTTCTAAGCGGGAAAGTCATAGCAACACATTTCATCGAAAATCCTCAGATAATTTACGGCGAAGACATTATCTCAAGAATTTCACATGTAATGAAAAATCCCCAAACTCTTGAGGAAATTCATTCACTGGCAATTAAAGCCATAAATGAAATTATTCTTAAATGCTGTGAAAAAGCTGGTATCGAACAAACAGATATTTATGAGGCTGTTATTGTTGGAAACACAGCCATGCACCACTTCTTCCTAAGCATTAATCCAAAATATCTAGCTTTATCCCCTTATGTTCCCGCCGTAGGAAATCCAATAAACGTGGAAGCAAGAGAATTAAAAATTAACATTCGTCCCCACGGAAATGTTCATGTTTTACCAGTTATTGCAGGCTTTGTAGGTGCAGACGCTGTTGGCGATATTTTGGCAACAAAAATTTTTGAGGCAGAAAAAATACGTCTAACAATAGACATTGGGACGAACACTGAAATTGTGCTTGGAAATAAAGATGAGTTATTCACAACCTCATGTGCATCGGGTCCAGCTTTTGAAGGCATGCATATAACCCATGGTATGAAAGCTGTTGAAGGTGCCATAGAAAAAGTTAAGATAGATCCTGAAACATTCGAAGTGCACTATGAGACAATCGGAAACACAGAACCAGTAGGGATATGTGGGTCAGCTATGGTTGACATAGTTGCTGAAATGTTAAAAACAGGGCTAATAGACCGCACAGGAAAATTCAACGTCAATAAAGGTGCAAAACGTTTTCGAAAGGTAAATGATGAACATTTTTTCGTAATCGCGAAATCTGACGAGACAAAATCTGGGGCTCCAATTATAGTAACCCAGAAAGATATAAGGGAAATTCAGCTCGCAAAAGCAGCTATTCACACGGGATGTTCCATACTTATGAGAAAAAGAGGTGTTTCCACCGATCTTATTGATAAAATATTCGTTGCAGGTGCTTTTGGAAATTATCTAAACATCGAAAACTCAATTATAATCGGTTTATTGCCAGATGTACCTTCTAGCAAAGTAAAGTTTGTAGGAAATGCAGCAGGTTCAGGAGCAATAATGTCTCTAATATCTAAGAAAGAAAGAGAAAAAGCTAAGGAAATAGCGAAAAGAACGAAATATATAGAATTAGCGATAGATCCAAGTTTCCACATGGAATTAGCAGCTTCGATGTATCTTCCCCACAAAAATCTCGACAAATTTCCAACAGTTAAAAAACTCTTAGAGAAACGAGGATTAATAAAAGCAAGCTAACCTAAAACCATTTTACAAGTTTTAGCTTCTTAAGAGGGGCAATATGATGGATAATGAAATTACAACATGGAAAATCAAAAGACTAAAGGAAGATAGAGTAGAAGAGTTGGAAGATTACATAGCTGTGGAGTCGCCAATTAACATATATGTAAACAATAGACGTTTTGTTACGATTTTTGCGTCACCTCAACTATTAAAGGAACTTGCGGTTGGACGTTTAGTAGCCGAAGGGATCATAAATAGTATTGAAGATATTTCCCAAATCGATGTAAGAAGTAACAATGTACTGGTTGCTTTAAGTTCTTCTAATATTGATTTGGAAGAGTTTAAGCTTCTTAAATCCATAACAACGGAGTTCACCAGCATCGATAGCTACATTGAAGCTCTAAAATCAATGTCAAATCTTAGAATTGACTCTAAACTTTATGTTAAGGCTGATGACATATTTAAAATGATAAGAAAAATGAGCGAGAACTCAAAAATATATAGAAAGACCGGAGGAACTCATGTAGCAGCACTCTTCAACAAGGATGCAAAATTATTATATCTTGCTGAAGATGTTGGAAGACATAGTGCAATAGACAAAGTAATCGGCCTAGCTCTAATAAATGGCTGCGACTTAACGAATTCAGTTTTAACCAGTAGCGGCAGAATAACTGCAAGTATGATTTTAAAAGCGGCAAGAGCAGGAATTCCCATTGTTGCTTCAATCTCAGCGCCTTTAAATTCAGGTTTAATAGCAGCAGAGAAGATTGGAATAACATTAATATGCTTTGTTAGAGGAAAAAGAATGAACATTTACACGCATCCAGAAAGAATACTACTTGATTAAATATTTCAAAATCCTTCACGTGCCCTAACTTTTAGATTTAATACTTCTAATAATCAATTTCATAGAATACTTCTCGGCTATCTCCCTTAAAATTTCTGATATATCTTTTGGTAACGTGTCTTTAGTCAAGGTATATACACGTATTTCTTTCCATCGCGGGAAAACGGCAACTACACATATAAATTTTTCAAGATTTCCAATGTAATATTCGCAGCAATGTCTTCTAACATTGTAACCTGCACTAATAAGTTTATTCGAAATATTAACTAAATCTTCAAACCTAATATTAAGCATGGAAATCTCCCAACTGAAATTCTGAAATTTCACTTAATAAAATATCTGCTCTATATTAATTTGACATGAGGTTTTGATATGGCTTCAAGTCAAGAACTTGCTGCTAAGGTACTAATGGAGTTCGAAGAAACTGAAAAACCCTTAAAAGAAGTTTTTCAAAAAGTCTGTAAAAAACATGGAATTCGCGATTACCAGATAATGGCTTCAATATATCACTACGCTTTTGAAACCGTGAAAAATGTTATTGCAATAGATTTCCTCTTGGAGAGAACCTTAAAAGGAGACGTTACCCTTAAAAAACTTCCTCCCATAGTTAGAAACATTTTAAGAATAGCTGTTTTTGAATTAAAATTTGAGAAGAACCCTTCTCCACTTGTAACGGACCTAGCAGTTAAAATAGTCAAAAGAAATGTTAGTAGAAGAGCTGCAAACTTTGTTAATGCGGTTTTACATCAAATAGACAAAACTGACTTAAATAACCTAGTTAAGAACACTAATTGGGTTAAAAAGTTAAGTATACTTACAAGTCACCCTGAATGGTTTGTTAGAAAACTTGAAAACATAATGGGAAGGGAAGAAGCAGAGAAACTTCTTCGCGCAAACAATGAAATAAGAGTTACATGGCTTAGGGTTAATACGCTTAAAATATCTGTTGAAAAAGCTATTAGAAAGCTTGAAAAAGAAAATATCATCGTTGAAGAAGATAAAGACTTCCCAGAAGTTCTAAAAATTATTAAAGCAGAAAAACCGGTTGTAACATCTAGTTTACACAAACGAAATGAAGTATTTATTCAAGATAAGGGGAGTGTCGCAGTTGTTCACGCTTTAACCCCTGAGCCAGGAGACATTATCTTAGATGCTTGCGCGGCTCCAGGAATGAAAACAACCTTAATAGCTCAGCACATGGAAAATAAAGGGAAAATAATTGCAGTG
>Ga0190307_1000315_pt1 | contig 14472 bp, 23 predicted proteins | sample 48700745_MG_FD_161653 | JGI IMG/M metagenome (GOLD analysis project Ga0190307, IMG submission 161653) | Hydrothermal vent sediment bacterial communities from Southern Trench, Guaymas Basin, Mexico - 4870-07-4-5_MG | ecosystem: Environmental > Aquatic > Marine > Hydrothermal vents > Sediment ... | reverse complement strand
CGCAATCTTGTAATTGCAAACTCTCTGTGAAGAAGTGTGTATGCATACAAAATCAATTTCTCCTTTGCCGTGATTGAAAGTGAGGAGCGGAGTATGTATTCTGCAATCTCTCTTGTTGTGCTGTCCTTCAGAAGTGCATCAAGGAAGCGGACAAATTCATTATCAAAGAGGGTCTCATCTGCTCTAATGTGTGGTGTTGGCAATCTTCCTTCAGGTGCTACTGTATCAAACTCATCAAAATCTTCTGTTTCAGCACCCTCTTGCTCTTCTTCTACTCCTTCTCCTTCTTTCTGTATGTAATACTCCTCACTCACCTTTCCTCACTCACCTCCTCTTTCAATTGCACAACATAAGCACCACCTAATGTTGTCAATTTCACTCTCTTCTCCACTTCCAACTCTTCAACAATTGATTTTGCTGTTGGTGGAGATGCTTTGATTGCTTTTGCGAGCATCGGAATAGATGCTATATGACCATCTGCATTTTTCAGAAACTCAACAACCTTCTCCTTCATTTCCTCTCTCTGCTCCTTTTTCAATCTCATTTTCACCACCTCCTTTACCAAGCATTTTCCAAACTCTATCAAGGCATCTCAATTGCTTTCTTTGCACTTCTTCAATTACTTCCACAATTGCATGTAGTTTATCCAACTCTCCTCTCCTTGCATATGCTTCCAGCAGGATGTTCCACACCATCTTACTTCACCTCCTCTACGACAAGCACTTCTCCTTCTTCACCACATCTCTCCAGCCTTGCTATGTGTTTCTGTCCTTCATTAATTCCTTTCCTTTCCACTATTAAATACTTTGTGACAGGTGAGGAATTGAGTGGAAGGAAGTGTTGAGCATAGAAACAGCACAAGCAGTAATTTGCCCACCACTCCTCTTTGTCTGCAAGGAATGCTACATTCTCACCTGAACTTTGCTTCAATTGCTTGAACACAGCACATTCCCTCTCCTGTGTTGAGATTGTATGCATTTCGTAGAGGTTTGTCACCGAACTTCCAATCAAAATGAATGTAAGGAGTGTGAGTGCAATACCACACCTCCATTTCTCACTTCTTGTCAGAATGTAGGCATAGAGCAAAGCAAAAGCAATCGCAAATACTATAAGAGGGGTGAAGGTCGTTGAGAGGATTGTGGGAAGAGTTAGCGAGGCGTTCACCAAGTCTGCATGAATGAGGGAGGGGAGAGCAAAGAAGAGATATGCGACAACACACAAAACAGTTGCCTTTGCTCTTGTCCTTGCAAATTCATCAAAAACAGGAATGAGGAGAATGGGAATTAAACATTCATAATACCTTCCATGAGCAGACGGAAGTTGTGAGGCAAATGCAACTGTTAGTGTGTATGAAGAGGCAAGAGCAATAATATCACCGTGTCTCCTGAAATCAAAATTCAGGAGTGAAGGTGCAGTTGCACAACTCAAATACACAAATGCAAGGAACAACTGAATGAGGAATGGTGAGGAAGGTGAATGTGGATGATAGTGATAGCCCGTTGCTTCTCCTGTTGTGTTCAAGCAAAAGAGGAAATGAATTGAGACAAGTGATAATGCCAACACTACTGGAACTATTGAATGCTTCCTGAACTTCCAAATCATGAATGGTATAAGGGCAAGTCCGATTACTTTTGTCAGTGTTGCCAATCCAATACCAATTCCCGCATTCACTTTCTCATTCCTCAAAATCCACAGCACTGAATATGCAAAAAGAAGGAAATACAAATTTTCGCTCATCCATACAAATGAATAAGTGAGTGAGATTGGTGCAAATACTGTGATTGCAGAGATGATGAATGCTCTCCTTTCATCCAAATACATTCTTGCAATTTCATACACAGGAAAAATAAGGAGAGAAGAGAGAATTGCATTCACCACCAACCCACTCATGTATCGCAAATTCACATCTGCAATCGCTGTGAGTGGTGAGAGAAGTAATGGGTAGAGTGGTGGATACTGTGCACCAAATGTTTTACCGTGAAGGATGTATGTGTGATTTGTCCAAATCTCTTTTGCTTGCAGGAAGTAGAGTGTTTCATCCATCACAATTAAAGGTTGCTGGAATTGTGTTATGGAGAGAATTGCTAACTTCACTGCAACTGCAACTCCAAACAAAGCAAAAAGCCATTTCTTCACTTCACATCACCAGAACAATTGCTAATGCAACACAAGCACAGAAGAGTGCTGTGAGTGCATACACTACTGAAAGACGGATGAAGAACCTCAAGCCAAAGTAGGTTTTGATGAGTTGCTTCAATTCCTTCACTGTCTCCTTCTTCGCCTCATTATCCTTAAATGCATCTTTTGATACTTCAATAATCAAGTTTCCTTGCTCAAGTCTGGCTCTCACATATTTTGCATATACATTTTTCATACTCTCTCACCTCCATTTACAACAATTCTGAACAACTCAAGTAACTTCTGCACAATCTCATTTTCCTCGTTCAATTCATAAACTTTCATCCACATCTTGCTATTGGGTTGCTTGGCAATACCTCTTACTCTCACAAATCCTTTCTCTTGTAATCTTTGGAGAGAGTGTTTTATTGACCATATTTCCAGATTTTTACACAAATTCAAATCTTTTTTGGTGAATTCCTTTATTCCCCACTCATAAAGTTGGAAAATGTAACACAAAAGTTTTACATCAGATGGAGGGGTGAGTAACTCAATAAATCTCTCATAATTTCTCTCCCTCATTTTCATCACCCAAAAGTTTGGTGGGAGGATGTGAAAAGAGGTGAAAACAATAGAGCGTTTAAGTTGTTGAAGGATGTTGAGAGAATCAAAAGCAAAAATAATGGGAGGGATTGAAGTTACTTTCACTTTGCTCCACCAAACCCTCCCAGAATTTCTCTCATTATCACTCCTGCAATTATTGCAATTGCCACCACCACTAACAACGGTATCGTCACATTCATAATGTTTGTTGCTGATGACATCGCTGTGCTGAATGGTGATGTCTCTCTTGTTGTGTATTGGTATGAAATGAGGTAGTCAGTGTAGTTTTGCATGTTTCCTCCTGAAAGCACTTTTATCTTTCCGTCAGTGTAATTCATCTCATAATCACTACCTCTGGTGTATGTTGTTGCACCACTCAAATCTGTTACTGTTTCAGAAGCATTCACTATATTTGTATGTGCTAACTGAACCCAAGTGTCATACTCACTGGAGTTGAATGTCTCATTTATCACTGACTTTGTGACATTATATTGCATCGGTGGTGTCGCTTGATATACCTGCGATGAGATATAGACACCTACAATACAAATCACGACTACTGAAACTATGGCAGTTGTAATTTCCAGCATCTCATTTCTCTCTTTCATTTCTCTCGCATAAATAAAAGTGAATGTGAGGAGGGACATAAACCCTCCTCCACTGTTTCACTGCTTATTCTCCTTTCTTGCCTCCACCAGCGAAACCGAAGCCACCTAATAGGTATGTCATTATCACGCCTGCTATGATGGCTATTGCAACGACGACAATCAACGGAAAGGTCGTGTTCATGATATTTATCGCAGCATTCATCGCTGTGTTGAACGGTGATGTAGTGCTTAACTGTGCAGTCTGATATATCTGCGAGGAGATGTAAACACCGATTATTGCGACAACGACTGTTGAGATGATTGCAGATGCCATCATCACCATGTCGTTGTATCCTTTGCTCTTGTGTGCAAGAACTTTCTTCAAACTCCTACCAACATTCCTCAAGAAGTTTGCAACTCTCCTCATTTTCCTCGCATCATACGCCCTGCTTCACCACCTCCCTTCACATTCAAGATATTTGTCTTTTGAGCATAAAAAATTTTCGTCAAAGGTTGATTTTTCAAACTTCCTTGTCACATCACACTCTACAATCCTTCCTTTCCAGTATTTCTTTAGAAATGTATGCACAAGTTTATCTGGTGACCACAGTTCTACCCAGTCATTCATATGTCGTAGTCCTCTTCCAACATACTGAATAAGATTTCTTCTCATTATGTCATGATAATATTGCCAAAACACACTCTCACCAACATAGTTTTTGATTGCCTGAAGAATAGGAGAATTCAAATCTGGAAATGGACACTTCAATAACACAATACTTCTACATAGTTCATCCCTCAAATCCACCCCTCTTGTCATTACTGTTGAATAAGTTGTCTCCTCCACCTTAACACTCTTCTCTTTTTTCACACTCTCACGAATTTGTGGTGGCAAATACTTGAATGCATGAATTTGCACAAGTGTTGGTGATGTTGCTAACTTAATCATCCTTCTCACACTGCTCCAATATCTCCTCTTAAACTCTTCATCATTCCATTTCTTTGCATTTATTACCTCCTCACATCCACACTTCATCAATCGTAACTCTCCTTGAAACTCTGGCTCTCCTATCACAATTCCAAAATCCTCAAGTCCATAAAAATTCTGAAGCACCTCCTCACTTTGAATTGTGGCTGACATCATCAGTATATGCTCTGCTGAACGGTCAAGTAACTTCTTCATCACAAGTTTCATGTTCGGAAGAAAGAATGCGATTTTTTCATTTTCCACCACTGCATACAACATACTTGAGAATTGAAGCAAAAACTCAAGTGTCTCACTTCCACTACCATATACTTCACGATATAATTCAGCAAACTCCTCAAGAAAGAGGACATCACACTCTCGTGCAACTCCACTATAATTTCCTTTTAGCAGAATTTTCTCAAAATCCATTTCTACATCAGCAATCCTCTGATAGAGTTTTTTAATCTGCTTTTGTGCTTCAGCAAACTCTTGAAGTGATGTCAGCTGAAAATACTTTTTTCTGCACTCCTTCTCATACTCATGCACTTCCTGTCTCATCTTTTTGAATGTAAATTGTGTGATACTCTTCTCAAATGTGAGACTGTCCAAGAATAAATCACATTCATCAATTACTTCAATATCCCTCAACGGCTTCCGCCCTGTTCCAAGTGTTTCAGTTAGCCACATCGCAGAATTCATTACTATCACATCACTTTCAGCATATGCCTTGAACTGTCTGTGATATGTGCAAATCTTCTTTCCTCTCCTTAACACTGCTCGCATCATTCCATCACACCCAATATACTCTAAACTCTCATATTCACACTCAAGTTCCTCCTCCGCTCTCTCCTTAAACTTTCCATGAACAATTGGTGAGAAGAAGGGACAGTGTTTTGCTACATCAATTCTTCTCTCACGCTTTGAGAGTTTTCGTGTGCATGGTAATTCACGACTTGATGTTGAGCACTTCTTCAGAAGGCATCTGAAATTATCTCTCCCCTTGATTTCGTCAATTCTCAAGAAGCCTTTGCCACTTCTGATTTTGAACCTGTTTCGCTTACAGTAATCATCTGCATACTGCTTCTGCAAAACCTTTGTTGGCACAACTACAATTCCTCCATGCTTGAAATGAGAAATAAGATTGAGAGCAATTGCACTCTTTCCTGTTCCAACCGCTCCATGTAAAAACACTATTCTCTTCCCTTCCTTGAACATATCAAGTATTTCTTGCACAACATCCTCCTGTGTTCTTCCGTCTGAATAGATGAGAGGAGGGACTAAACTTCCTTCACGATACAAGTTCCACATTTCTACATCACCTATATACCGCTTGTGATTTCTCCAACACTCAACATCCTCCTCCTCTTCCACTCTCCTCTCTTTCCTATGTTCCATGCATCATACACCGATGAGTAGTATCCCACCACTCTGGAATACACTTCACACTCACTCTCACACTGCTCGCATATACGAACCTCACCAGAATATCTCCTTGAACACTTTCTACACACCGAGTATGTTGGCGAGAGTGTATAGTATGGAAGTTTGAACCTTGTGCAGAGCCAAGCGATGAAGTTTGGCACAATCTCATAGCACTGACTTTCTGGAATTCCTTCACCCAGATATACATGAAACACTGTTCCTCCCGTGTATAGTGTTTGCAACTCCTCCTGATGCTTGAGCATATCAATCAAGTCAAAATCACAATCCACTGGCAGTTGTGTTGAGTTTGTGTAGAATGGTGCTTTTGCTGTTCCTGATGTGATAATCCTTCTTCCAAACCTCCTTCTGTCAATCTTTGCCAAACGGTATGAGCATCCTTCTGCTGGTGTCGCTTCCAAGTTGTAGAGATGTCCTGTCTCTTCCTGAAACTCTCTCACTTTGTCACGGATATACTTTAGCACATTCACTGCAAACTCCTTTCCTTCCTCTTCTGCAATTGAACAGCCAAGAAAGTTCAAGCACATCTCATTTCCACCAACAACTCCGATTGTTGAGAAGTGATTGTTGAGTGTGTGTAAATACTGTGCTGTGTATGGGAATAGTCCTCTCCCAAAATTCTCCTCCACTACTTTCCTCTTAATCTCAAGTGCAGTTTTTGCAATTTCCAATCTCTCATTCAGTATTTCAAAGAAATCACTATCATCCTTTGCAAGAAATCCAATTTGTGCAAGATTGATTGTGACAACACCAATTGACCCTGTATTGTCGTTGTAGCCAAACAGTCCTCCTGTCTTTTTTCGCAACTCTCTCAAATCCAAATTTAAACGACAGCACATACTTCTAACATCTTCTGGATTTATTCCTCCACTGACGCAGTTCTGGAAGTATGGCACACCAAACATTCCTGTTGCCCTTGCGAGAACCTCTGCAAATCCATTCTTCCAATCAAACTCCTTTGTAATGTTGTATGTTGGAATTGGAAAGCGAAACACTGCTCCATCAGCATCTCCTTCCACTAACACTTCCAAGAATGCTCTGTTTATCATCTCCCTCTCTTTTTCAAACTCATCATAGGTCTTGTCCTGTGGCACACCACCAATCACTACTGGTGCATTCTTCAAATCACTTGGAGTAGTAATGTCAAATGTGATGTTTGTGAATGGTGTTTCATGCCCAAACCTTAATGCAACATTCAGTCCAAACACAAACTCCTGAATTGCTTGCTTCACTTGTCTGTATGAGAGTTTGTCGTAGTGAATGAATGGTGCAAGGAGAGTGTCAAAGGAATTCACTGCTTGAGCACCTGCCCACTCTTGTGAAATTACTCCTATGAAGTTAAGCAACTGACCAAGTGCTGATGTGAAGTGCTTTGGAGGTTTTGATTTCAGCGTGCCTCTTCCTCCATAGAAACCTTGTGTCAGTAACTGAAGCAAATTCCACCCACTACAATATCCTCCAATTCCGTGTCCGAGGTCATGTATGTGAATTTGTCCAAACAGATGTGCATTCCTCACTTCCTCTGGATAGATGGAGAGGGTGTGTTTTGCAATTGCTTTCTCTGCTATGTATGTCTTCAATCCACCTATGCTTGGTATGCGATTAGCATTCTCATGCACTCTCCATGTCTTTTTGGTGATGTATTCCTCCACCGCTTTCACTTTCTCATCACCTCCTACTAAAAAGTAGGGAGAGATTTTTCTCAACTCTCCTTTACTGATGCAAGTGCTGATATGAGAAGGAGTGTGTAGTAAATCATCGTTATTATTCCCAGCCCTGTGAATGCAAAGACGAGTGGTGCTATTGCTTGTAGTGTCGCCTCTCTTCCCACAACAACACCAAACAGAAAGCAGAATATTGGAAACATATACTTTTGCTTTGTCTCCAATCTCTTTCTCACTTCACTCCATCTCACCATTTTCCATCACCTCCTAATGATGTGTTTTTCTATTTCCTCTACATTATCTCTCAATTCCCATCGCATCGGCATCAATCCAAAGAATTCAAAGAGACAGTGAAGTGCGTATGTTATATCATCATAGAGCCACTCTGGCTCTTCTTTCTCCACCGTTGTGCATTTACCAACTATGCAATATCCAAGCCACCACATTATGTAGCGACACTTCAGAGTATATTGCCATTCACCTTTCCACTCGTCCTTTTGGTCTTCAATCACAATCTCTCTTCGCTTCTCCCATGCTTCCCATAGAAGCACTGCATTTATTGAGTAGCGACTTGTGGCTTCTATGCACTTTTTAGATTTCCACAAACCCTCGTAGCGTTTGTAACGCTTGTCAAACTCCTCTGGAGTTACAATTTCAAATCTTATGCCCCGCTCCTTTCCACTTCTCACAACACCACAACCTTCTGCTATTGCGTTATATCCTATCATCCTCTATCACCTCCCTTACTTTCTCTAATGCCTCAATTAGTGCTTTGAGTGTTGATTGTTGTGTAATGAATTTACACTCAATTGTAAGGAGAAACTCATGTCTACATCTGTTGTATGTGAGTGTAAGGAGAGGAAAGGATGTGTTTGATGTGGAACAAATCACCTCATATGTCCTCACAAAGTCATCTTCAGTTATTACTGTTTTGAGATTGTAATCTCGCCTCATAAACTCTGATGATTTCTCCAACATGCTCCACCAACTCCTTGTCTCCTCTTCTTTTTGCATCTCTCAACAAACCTTTCAGATATGTAATAACAAACTTAACTTGCTCCACATCACTCACAACCCTTCACCTTGATAACTTCCGTTGTATGTTGAGGCAGAGCTCGCTTTGAAGAAAATTGCTTGCACAACTCTCTGACCTTTGTTGAGGATTATACCTTCTTCTCCTGCATTCAGAGATGTTGCATGTATTGCTACCACTGGTCTCCCTTCATAACCAGGTTCAACAACACCACACTCCACAATCATTCCATTTCTGAACATCGTGCTTCGTGGAAATAGAATGGCGAAAACATCTGAAGGAAGATGAAATTCCTCGTTTAGTCGCACCAATTCCCACTTTTTCCACCCAGCAACCTCCACTCCTCTCTCAATTGACAAATCAATTCCGACTTGCTGTATTTTGCTGTATGGAGAGAGTTTCAGGTAACCCTTCTCCACTACCTCCTTCGGATTAATTTGCATCAAACTCATCACCTCCTTCTGGCATAGGTAAATCAAGGAATGCCTTTCCTGTTTTGGTGAGTTTATACTTCTCTCCCTCTTTTTTCAGGAATTCAGTTTGACAGAGAAATTCAAGTATTGTGTTAATCACTTGCTCTGGCACAAATGAGAATATCCTCACAATCTCTTCTTTCCTCCTCTCTCTTCTACACTCTTCCATAATCATCTCACAGAGAGGAAAGACATCTTCCATAAACCCTTCCACTATGCATCACCTCCAAACTAATACCACTGCCCATGACCACATTCCTTACATCTTATTATGTTATCTGCTGTTCTCACATGATAGGAATATTTACCACATGAAGGACACCACTCAAACACCTCATCTTCAACTTCCTCCTTTTCCATCACTCACCACCTTCCACAAACTCTTTCACATCTACAACTCTCAACTCCTTCTTTCCTTTCTCCTTCACCCAAATCCACAACTCTGCTTTGCAGTTGTGAACTTGTGAGAAGTGGAGAATTCTCCGCAACTGCTCCTTCTCTCTTGGTGAAGGATACCATGCACTCTTTCTCGTTCCTTTCACCTCCACTACCTTCACTAACTTTCCTTTGTTGAGGATGAGGAAGTCAGCACCAAAAGAGCCAATTGCTACTTTGATGACATTATCCTTTCCATACTGCTCCATCAGTATTTGCTTTGTCCTGTATTCATCACCATATCCTTTCCTCATCTCTCATCAGCCGTAGCAGATTGCTTTTGCTAATATAGGTAGTTTCTTCAGTCGCTCAATATCAAAGAAATAGTCGTAGATGTCTCTAAATCCATAATACCATCGTCCTTCCTCTTCCACATGCAAAGCAGGTGCTTTCTCTGCTCCAAATTCGCTTAACTCACTCCTGTCTCTCACTACAATCACTTTAAGCACCACACTCTTCAAGTATCCTTTGCGTAGATACTCCTCTATAAATTCCTCCACTGCCTTCTCTATTCGCTCACTTTCTTCTTGCCCTTTCAATACAAAGAGTTTGTATTTCTTAACCTTATTCTTCTTTTCGCTCATCTTCCATCACCTCCTTTGTTGGAATTTTACTCCTGTATGGACAATTATCTGGTCTCGCTTTTCCTTCAGGACATACACCCATATTCACACCTCTACATCCAACAAAGTTGAAAATCTCTGGTGCAATTTCTCTGCAATACTTCAACATCTGCTCTGCAATCTCTCTAATCTCTGGTGATGCTCTCACACATAATCGCAAGCCAAAGAAATTGATTAAACTCCTTGCATTCATGGTGAGAATGTATTGTGTTTCTGTTGCAAGTGGAAGGACATAACGAGCAATTTCCTTACCATATGTTCGCTGTAAAGCCCTATACCACTGTCTTGTAACACTTACTACATCCTCAAAGATGAGTTTTACAAGTCTCTCTTTCTCTTTTTTGTCAACTGATTGCAAGGGAGGAAGGATAATGTCAAATTCACTCTCATCACAATACCTCGTGCTTCTTGCAGTATGCGATGCAATTCTATGCTCAAGTAATTCTCTTGAAATTGCAATTGAGCAAGTAATTTTGAATGTGAAAACAATATGCTCAAGCACACTTGAATAATCCCGCTTCACTATCACTTCAATTGGCACATCTCTTCCATCACTGATTTGGAGTATTTGCTTCATAACTTCTTTTGGATAATAGTAATTTAACAACTCAACTTTTGGTGTTTTCATTTATATCACCTCCTCACAAAAGTTTTAACTGCTCTCCCTTCACAGAGTAATTCATCCAGATGCATTCAGTCCTTCTCTGTCCTTTTTCCTCTGTTGCCCCCTCTCCTAAAATCTCTGTTTGTCGGGTCTTTCCTACGGCATAACATGCAACATTCCAACATACCTTTCTCCATCCACATCTCTCCAACTTCTCATAAATTCGTGAAGGATAACCTGAAAGCATAATTTGCACATCTGCTTCATCCTTTATCACATCTATGAGTTTCACATGCTCTCTCACAGTGAATTCATATCTATATTCATGACTTCTTCGTGTAAATGAAATATAGGGAGGGTCTAAATATACAAACACTCTGAACTTCTTTTTCTTCCACACAGGAATATAACGATGCCACACTGAAAGCCAGTCGTCGCACTCTATTTGTGCATGTCGCAACCTTTCATGAACCTCTGGAAGCATATCTATTGCTGATAAATACTTGCTCACATTTCCACTTCCAGTAATTGCATAACTCCACCCACTCCCAAAATTCCTCATAAAATCTCCAGTAATTCCACTGAAACTCATTCTTGCAATTATAAAGAACAAATACGCTCTTTCCACATCATCTTTCCACTCTCTCCTTCTGATCTTCTCCAACGCCCTCTTATACTCACACCTTGAATATAGAGTGAGATATGCCAATTTGTGAAAGCGAGCAAACTTCTCTTCATCACGAAGCACTGAATAGAAGTTCATCAAGTCCCTGTCTATGTCGTTAATCACTTCAATTTTGGCGGGTCGCTTGACAAAGAAGAGTGACCCACCACCAAAGAACGGCTCAAGATATGCATCGTGAGCAGGAACATACTGAAGCAACTTTGACACCATGTTTCCCTTTCCGCCAAACCACGAAATTGGCGACCTCATTTCTCATTCTTAATCACTCCACAAAGCAAAGACATTAACACCACTGCTTCATGATACTCAAGCACTCTTTGATGAATTGCAACCATTCTCACTTCACCTTTCTTACTGAACACAACACTTAAGAATGGAATATTTGTTGGTAGAATGACATACTCCACTTTCTTCTCTCCATCGTTGAACTTATACTCTCTCACCCTCAACTCCATTCAAATCACCTTCACTCAACCTCAATAAGCCATAGCCAGTAAGGTCAAGCCATGCATCCTTCTTCACATCCTTGTCATTTGCACTTGCAATTCTGCAAATCTTGTCAAGCACTCTAATGAGGATTGCAACATCATGATACTTGCTTGTTGGGATGCCATTTGGAAAGAGAATGTTGAGAATTTCACTAACCTTCTGGAAGGCACTGCCATATTCCTTGTTCTTCTCTTTCACTATACTCACAATATCACACGCAACACTCCTCACATCAACCTTTTTCACATCTTCACACCTCCTCTTCCACTCTCACTTTCACACCCACCGCCTTCTCCGTGTCCCATTCATACGCTTTCAGTTTCCACACTTGAAATCCAGCCTCCTTCAACATCTTCTCCATCTCTTCCACTTTCTTTGCATCTGTAATGCGAATGTATGCATAAACAAGTGGTCGTGTTGTCTTTGTTGGCTCTGCAATAATCTCTCCCTCTTCTGTGATATTGAAAGTGAAGCGTTCTGGTGTTGCCACCTCTCCAATCCATCGCTTGAACTCATCTAAACTTCCAAACACCTTTCGTGGCATTTCTCCTCACCTTTAGCAAAATAAAAGGAGAGGAGAGAAATTAGAAGTCCCCCTCAATCCTCGGTGCAATTATGAACACTGCATCACATCCGTTTGGACTTGCATACTGAAGCAGAGCAGGTTGCACTCCCTTTGAGAACTTGCACAGAACATAATTGCTCTTATCGCATACTGAAAGAATTTTTCGCAGATATTCATATGAGAGAATGACTTTGCACTCCGTCTCTCCTTCCTCTGCAAATTTGAGAAGCGTTGTCGTCTCATACTCTCCTTCAACATCATACTGCGTAATGCTCACACCATTCTTGTAGCACTGAAAGACAATATCTGCATCCTTTATCATCAGTGCATTCAACAACTCTGACACTTGCACTTCATATCCATACTCATAACTGAATTTTGGCACAATTTTCAAATCATCTGAAATTTCAACAACCTTTGAGATGTCCTTCCTTCCTTCTCTTGCAAGCAGTGGTGCAACTATTTTCTTTGTTGCTGACTTCATCTCAAATTTCTCCTTTGTGACTTTTACATGAATATCATCCTTCTCCATGTGCGTGAGCAACTTGCTAACTCTGTCCGCTTCTATCCACAACTTCTCTCGTTTTGTTTTTGGTGCTTTAAGCAGAAAGTCCGCTGAAAACACTACTGCACTCAACATAACATTCGCAGGGTCAACATTCACCGCTACAAGTCCCTTCTCCGAAGCAGTGAAGGAGATTTCATCAAGCAAACCGCCTGCACTTGCAAGGTTTATGAACTCCAATAGAGCATCTCTTGTGATGTCAAACTCAATCACTGGCACTCTCTCCTTCTCCTCTTTCACTTCTTCACTCTTCTCTTCCTCAACTACTGTCTCCTCTTCACTCATTTCTTCCATACTCTCATTCATTTCCTCAAATCTCTCCTCTATTTCCTCCATTTTTCTTTTCTCACCTCCTTTCAGAAGAGTTTGGACTGTGAAGAGGAAGAAAGAGAAACACCAAGAGCGTCAAAAACAGGCTCAATCCTCTTCAAAATATTCACATCCTCCATCCTCTTCCAGTCAATTTCAATTTCAAGTTCATCAATTGGCATTTCCTCATTAAAAACGAAGACATCCGTTGGTGGAAAACCCCTTATACCCTTCACATACAGCATTAGCACTTTGTCTCCAATTGTGAAGTTTGCTCCCAAGTATTTGTTTGCATACATCGCACCTCTGATGTGAGGGGCATTTGCATCATAATGTTTCAACGATTTGTGAATTCCCTTCGGAATGGCAATCTCTGCAAGATTTCGCTCTCTCATCTCTTTCCTCTTTGTGCTTAAAAATGCAAGCAACTCCTCCCTTGAAACTCCATCATACAAAATCATTCTGAACAGTTCATTCATCATCTCACGAGTGAAGAGTGAGTAATCGGTCCTCACATTCTCAAATCCTCTCACTACCATATAGTCACACTCACCTCCCTCATACACAACTCTCATAGCATATCGCTTCTTCACTCCTGTGAGCAAAATCTTTTCCACATACTTCTCAAACTTCAGTTTGAGTTCAACATCATCAACACCATATTTTGTTCTGAAATACCTTGCAATTTCGTTATTCAATACTTCCTGAAACTCTGAAACTCTCTCAAATGGTATCTGCACATAAATGCTGTCAGTGTCAGAAAGCACTACCTTGTATCCATACTTTGATGCAATCTCCTTTGCAACTGTTATCCCCTCTCTTCCAAGTGCTGTAATTGTTTCTGCAAGTTCCACTCTGAACAAACGAAAGCCACTAAAGCCAAAAACACCATACACAGCATTTGTCAATCCTTTTATTGCCTGTTTCCGCAGGTTCAACGAGTGATATTCCTCACTTCCAACAAGAACTTTTCGCATTTGCTCTTCAATTTCATCTCTCATTCTGAAGAACAGTGAAAGCAAGTGCTGTGCAATTCCTTTTCGCTTTCTCACTCTCACTTTCCTTCTGCCTGTATCAATTTCCAGTTCTCCATCCTTTGAGAGATTTTCAGGTGAGAGGAAAAAAGTGTGAATAATATTGGGATAATACCGTGAGAAATCAAAGACAGCGACATTCCTGTATATGCCTTTTCCACAGACATCTACAATTGCTCCCTCATACTTCTCTCGTTTATTTTTGTCTGTCTTTGTCGGAAGCACAACATTCATCTCACGAGCAATCCTTAAAAGTTGTGTATCAATTAGCCGTGAAT
>Ga0190307_1000314_pt1 | contig 14501 bp, 14 predicted proteins | sample 48700745_MG_FD_161653 | JGI IMG/M metagenome (GOLD analysis project Ga0190307, IMG submission 161653) | Hydrothermal vent sediment bacterial communities from Southern Trench, Guaymas Basin, Mexico - 4870-07-4-5_MG | ecosystem: Environmental > Aquatic > Marine > Hydrothermal vents > Sediment ... | reverse complement strand
TACTTCCTCTTACCGTCCTCTGACTCAAAATACAACGTATTCTGCTTCCTCCGTATCTCACCGTTTGAGAAAATATACAATGTCTTCTTCATCAACTCCAACAGAATTCAAAATACGCACACTTACTACACCACCACGTCCTTTTGGGTTCAGGTGGTTCATCGCTTTTCATAATCTTTTGCATCTCTTCAATCGCATTCTTTAGCTCCCTTTCTAATGTTTCGTCAAGCTCTACCTTTATCCTTTTACGCTCTTTTGGTATCAGTAACTCTCCCTTCATCTCGACACCGTATTGTTTCAACTTGTACAAATAAAACAGAAGCTGCATCTTCCCCGGCTTCAATCCTTTCGACGATTTCTTAATCTCACCAACTATGACTTCACCATCCCTACGTTGCAAAATATCGATCTTCATCTCACCGATCTCGAGCTCCCTCTTCTCTCTTTTGTAGGACTGCTCCGATATCAATCTACCCAGCTCCAAAAATTCCCACTCCGGATCCGGTGATATCTCATGCGCATATAACCACAACTTACGTGGACACACAAAATATGCATTAACCAGGTTACCGGTGATTTTCAAATTTTGCATCATAATATACACTCTACGTCTTTCTTCACACCGTATATCTCGTCGTAGAATACTCCCACGACAGGGAATCCTTCTCCTGTATATCCCTTTACCATCCATATAGGGACTGGTACTGTATATTCTTTAATCTTTGCAAATATTTTTCGTTTTTCTATATACGACTTCTCTTTACTCATCTGTTCATAAAGCTTTAGTACTTCCTCTTCGTACATACTGGGTATGACAAGTCTCGTGAAATCCTCCCTGAATTTGAACAATTCCTCTGCTAACGTATCATTTACGCCCCATGAATAGAATAAATTTGTATTTCCCATCCATACTTCCAGTAAGTCGTATATCTTTCTCTCCTTCATTTTAGAGATATACGCAACTTTATCATACTCCTCTATTAATTGATACTCATTTCTTAGACACTCTGCTTCCATGTTTTTTAGCAGATCCCAGCTTTTCAGAAGGTCTTCTTTATCATATGGATATTTCTCTCCCAAACTTATTTCAACCGGAAATGTGATCCATACGTTTACTTCATTGGTTCTCATTGCATATCGGTTGACCCTGCCAAACCTTTGCACAATAGATTCTATGGGAGCGCATTCAGTAACCATAAAATCGAATGACATATCCAATGAAACTTCTATCACCTGCGTAGCTACCAATATGAAACTTTTACCCTCCCTAATCCAACGTTCGAGCTTACTCTCTTTTTCACATCGATGCTTATAGATGAATCGTGCATGTAATAGCTCCACATTTACGTTCGAGTTTCTCAGTTCTTCAAACACTTTCTGGGCCTTTTCTACGGTATTGCAAATCACAGCCATACGCATTGATTTTCTATTATATAGTTCGACAATCCTCTCCGTAACCTCAGATATATCTTTATTAAAAAGTCGGTACATCACTCTTCTTCGATCTTCAAATCTATTATTAAGCCACAATTGATATACATTATCTTCAAAAAGATCCCTGAAATAATCCTTTAACACAGATGGGAATGTTGCAGACATTATACAGAATTTCAGGTTATAAAGCTTCATAAACTTCTTGATAAAATATGACAAAATATGCAGCATATTTTGTGAAAAGGTATGAACCTCGTCAATAATGATTACTGCATTTCTCAAATGTGGCCGTTTCATGTAATATTTTCCAACTTGGAGAAATGTCAGTAGAAGCTGATCAAGTGTTGTAATAATCACAGGTTGTATAAAATAAGAAGAAAACATAAACTCTCTAAAATCACTCTTTTCGTGCCTTATAGTTTCAACATCTGCATAGTAAAAGAATTCCCCCACATTTTCTCCCCCAAAGAACTCACATAGATCATTATAAAAATTCTTTATCGATGTAATCGTAGGCAAAACATAGATTATCCTCGAACCTTTCCCTAATGCATACGAAAGCGAGGCAGCTGTTTTGCCCCATCCAGTTGGTGCTCTTACAATCAAATTCGTTGTCACATTGTTAAGCCGCAACTGTATCTGAAAGTCTTCTTCTCTTATCTGAAGCCTTTTCTCACTAATTTTCCCAATATGCCATGTTTCAAGATTCTCTATCGTTTTATCTATCTTTTTAGGTTCATAGTCTGCCATATTATTTGCTGAGAGTATATCCGCAAGCTTAAATATTCCATAAGTATCAACTAATTCTATCTTTACGTTATCATCCAGTTGCTGTAGATATCGGTATAACAATTTCCTCCAGCTTATCATATCATTTTCGATTTGCGATTTTCTATCCTCAGGTGCTTCTTCTCTGACTCTAATTACATCACTATCATCAACTCTTGTAAGATTTACATGATGTTTGAGTATAAGTAAAGGAAGTAGCGGATACTTTTTCCACATTCCCTTTTCTCTTTCTAAAAATAGGAAGACTGAGAATGGCGAATGTGGAGGGTTCACCTTATTTTTTATATCCCAATTTTTCTTAAGTTTACCCAAATCATGATAACAACACAGCAACCGTATAAATTCTTCATATTTATCTAATCCATAAAAATTCAATAAATCCTTAGCTAATTTCAAACATTCCTCTATATGTTCGGCTAATTTCTTTCCTTCATGTGATTCTTTTCTCCAAATTTCCTGCTCTAAATTTCTCAACATCGTCCACATCCCACACTGCTATACCATTTACTGTTTTAATAGGTTCCGTGAGCTTAAATTCCACCCTAAACCCCTGACAGAAAAATGTATTCAAATAAAGCACTTTTATTATCTTGCCTCCATCCATGATTTTTGACAATCCATCCATAATATCTACGGGGATCATTCCTCTGGCTACCGTTCCTTTCATAAATGTTGCCGCATGTTCATTTTCTATGTCCTTTAGGAAACAATCAGAAATCCCTCCATAAATATCAAATTTAAAAGCCCTCTTCTCAATTTTCTCCTTTAGTTTTTCGATAAATTCTACTTCGGCATATACACCTATCCTATATTTTGGCTCGATAAGAAATTCAAAATCCTCAATTGTTCTTATAAATTTTGTATCATCCCAAGACATCAAAGTTGCTTTCTCTGTTGCTAACCCTTTTAACTCACATAATTCTGCACCTACAGTTAGACGGTGTTCCTGGGCAAATTCATTTAGTTTCTCCCTCTCAATACCAAACATTGCCCCGATAATCCCCCATATAGCAGTAGGTGGCGGTATAATGTAAGTTGATCTAAATTTTTTGGTTTCATGTCGCTTAAAATGTGCCGTAAAGAAAGAGATTAAAAATGTGTGTGGTTTTAACTTATAACTTTCCATAATCCAAATTCTTCTGTAATTTTGAAAGTTTTATCTTCCATAAGGATTGAACCCGGAACCCAGCACAAGCCATGGGATCTCAATTCCCTACCAGCACCTCTATCACTCCAGTCTCTACCCACAATGGGCTCTATACTCCCTTTAATTTTTAAATCAGAATCATATTTGACATGGGACCAGATGAATTCATTCCTTTTGAGCTCTAGCCTAATTTCATCTTTATCTTCTTTCCATCTCCCCTTAAATCCCAGATGATCTAAATCCTGATCATTTACTTCTATGAACTCTTCCAGCTTCAACTGCCCGAATCCGTATTTCCTTTCCCCACCTATCTGCAATGTGTTTGCTAAATCAGAAAACTTCACATCGTTCTTGCCATCAGTAATTGAAAAATTGTCTTCATTGACTTGCACTCCCAGTTTCTCTTCCGATCTCTCGGAAATCCACAGCAATCCTTTAAGGAAAATAGGTTTTGGTTCCTCATTTTCTTTGTGTATCTCGTAGGGACTGATAAACTCAACTTCGTGTAACATGCCCTCCTCAGCGGTAAATGAATATGGTTCAATGGATGTAGAAGCCAGCGAACTTATAAACCTCTTTTCAAACTCCGTCTGCGGTAAACTGCCGAACTTCAACCCTTCATCTGTATACTTAGGTATGAAGACATCGTTTCCATCAGAAAGATAAAAGTAACTAAACCTCATAACCTTCTTCAAAAACTCTCCAACTTCTCTGTAATTACTTGATTTTAGGTTTTGAGTCAGTTTGGCAGTTAAAGCTCCCCAGAAAGGCTTAGCTGGAACATATGCTCTTGTTCGAAAAAGATGCATTACCTTATGAAAACCTATATGCAGAGGGGATTTAAGTCTAAAAGTCAGTGAATAGAGATGCCAACTCATTTACTCCTCACCCGCTTCTTTCATGGCTTTGGCATGAAATCTGGCGTAGATTAGCGATTTTTCAAGCACCTGAATTGCAAGCATTAAATAATCAAGCTTTGTTAAAAGACCATCATCTTTTTGCAATTCCTCAAGGAAATCACCATCGTTAATAAGACTCAATTCCTTCAGCAGTTCCTTTGCTAAAGCTTCTATTTCTTCAGCTCCGGCTCTCTCCCCACTTGATCTTGATTTACAAAAGAGTGCAAAAGCGTACAATCCCTGTTCTTGTAAAACACCCAGAGCTTTGGTAATTATAACTTCCGCTTTTTTGGCATCAAAACCGTCAGCCTCACTAACTTTTTTTGCAAATCTGTATCCGTATTCTGCACAAAGTTGATCAAGATTTATTTCGCCTTCCATCAGCAATCCCCCTTTTCAAGATTTAGAATCTTTAATCTCCCCATCCCCCTTGTTCCCATTCCACCGATTCCAAGGATTTCAAAGAGTTTTAGTCCTTTCTCCACTTGAGCCTTCACCCATTGAGTTCCAACATCTCCTCCGTCTTCCGTTTTTAGCTCCTTACCTCCAACCCTGAAATATTTACCAGAGTTATAAATGACATCAAATCTCAAGACCGTTCCTCGTGGTATTGCCTCATAGGTAAAAAGAGCGCCTTCTTCAGCCGTTCCTGTAGCCGGATCTATGCTTACGGAAGTTCTAACTTCAAGATTGCTATTAACGATTTTAGGAAAGAGTTTATCAGATACGAGCACAGTTCTTTGTTTAATTTCCTCTGGCACTGGAAGATTCGTTAAATCTCCCCTTCCCTCACCTTTTGGTAGCATAAGCCAGCCAAAGTTAAGTCTTCCTTTGTCTTTGAGCTGCTCTCCTAAAGGATAAAAGCCATTATCTGGAGCTTGGAATTCTGAATTCAAACCCAAACCTTCCAATGCCATCGGTGAAGTTACCCACACTGTGCCTGCCAGCGATGCAACTGGAAAGAAAAGAATCTGTGCATCAAAGAATTGAGCCAATCCCTGCATACTGTTTCCAGAACCTTTTGAAAAACCGTAAGGAACGCAGACAGGACAGGCAGGGTCTACGCTTCCACAGTGATTTTCTCCTCCTTCTCCACCCCTTCCCGCGCAGGAATATCTGTTGGTTTGCATGGCAGTATATGTTCTTGCAGGACCGCTGATACTTGTGCCGGGAATCTTTGGAAGGTTCGTTCCGGGTTCTCTAATTATCGGCAGATCTACCCTTTCGAGTCTTGCTCCACCAGCCCCAACATGTATGGGGTCGAGGGCTATGGCGTAATATATTTTGGGTTCATAGGATTTTTCACTCATTTTTCACCTCCTCCTTAAGTTTTCTTTTTCTAACCTGAAGGTTCCAATGAAGACAAAGATTTAGCAACCCATCTTTTGTTGCCTCCAAAAATTCCTTAAACAATTCTTTATCTTTTTGCGGCTTTATCTTCAAAATATTTATCAAATCGGATTTTATAAATCTCTCGAATTCGTCATCTTTGTAACTTCGTCTTTTTTCTACATCTTCCCAAAAAGCATAAACTTGAGAGAGGCTCTGCACTTTTGATTCCAATTTTATCCAGAGATTCTTAATGCGGTGTATATCATCAAGAGGTCTTAAATCTTCACCAACTTTGAATCTATCCGAAGCATTCTCTAAATAAAACAGCTTGAAATATGAAGGTTCAATTTTAATCCTGTCGTTTGGTTGCAACTCTTTTACATAAACAACATAATCATTATTTCCAGAATAGTCAAAAGCGAGTTTTCTATTCGGATTGGCATTCTTAAATCTAATGTAAGGATGCCACAAATCTTCCACTTCAGGATCACCGGTCGAGTAAGAAATTCTCCAATTTAGCGAGATGAAGGAATAAGGTTTTGCTTCAATCTTTATTTCTTTACATTTTCCTAATCTCTCATCTTTTACATCTTTGATTGAAATTACTTTTATCTCAATTTCTTTTCTTTCTATTTTATCCTCAAATTTCTTAGATTGTTTTTTAAATGCTTCTAATAATCTTTTTCCAGCGTCCATTACTACATAGAGTGGGGTTTTTCTGTGAAAGGCTATTATGCCAAGGTGGAGAGGCAATCTGTCTCTTACTTTTGAAAACTGTATTTCATACTCATCCAGAATCCTTTCAGCAATATCAAGGGCTTCATAAGCGGGTACAAACACCATGAACTGATCTGGAAAGTCGTAGATTTTTACATATGGCAAATAGTTCTGGAATTCCTCATCTACCGGTCTTGCTTCTAGTACCTTTCCATCTCTCCAATTTCTATCTTTATCAGTTTTTACTTTGATTCTTTTTTCGTTGAGATTCTCTGATATCTCGTTAGCAGATTCTCCGAATTTTTTCAGGATTTCAAGGTTTATTGTGCTTACAAAAATTCCATTTTGCCTGTTAATGCAAACTGGGCTAAATCTTATACCATCAACATCTATATAACATGCCGCACCTTCTGGAACATTTGGATTTGGTTCTATTTTAAACTGAATGCGTTGCCTTCTTATATCAGGCTTCCATTTCCAATTTTCTAAAATTTCTTCAAAAATCGTAGATTGAATGAACTTTTCAGTTGTTTCCCAACACCTTCTTATCCGAGCTGGAGATGGGTTTTTTGAGGGATTATCTTTTCTTGGCTCTTTAACAGTAGTAGGGTCTTTAATTGCTAAAGTTCTTATAAAAGAGCCATCAAGCCATCTATCCAAAATAAAGCACCCAGCAATAAGGGCAACTCTATCATTATGATCTGAGACTTCGTCAAGCCATATGGTATTTTTTGGATCTTCCTTCCACATCTCCACACGGCTTTTTCTTCTATCAAGACAATGCTCACATCCATCAGAATTTTCATCCATTGGTCGTAAACGGCATATCGGGCAAATTTCTTTATTTTCCCAATTTTGGTTGGCGAATTTGTTGTACGAAAATCTTGCAAAAGAAGTGGGATAGATAATTTCTTGCCAAAGTTTCTCTTTTACTGTAGGTAAAGAATTTTTTAGTTTTTCTTTTTTACGATCTTCGATTTCTCTTCGGCTTTGTTTGATATTATTAGGAATATTATCTTCTGTGTTGGCACAAGTAAACCCGTAATTAGAGCCTGAATATATAATTTCTTCTATCGTAATTTGAGGCATGAATTCTGGTTCTATATCCTCTAATTCCTTTAATATTAGACTCTTCAATTCTTCTAACTCTATATCTGAGACTAAAAAGAAAATACCAGTTGTGTCACGATAAATTTCATTTCCTATAGGATATTCAACTTCAATAATTTCTTTAATTCTCTTGAAAGCCCTCTTGATGCACTCCCAGTAGCCCAATATATCACCTAATTTTACACCTTTAGCTATTAATCCTAATGTATCGAAATTTACTGAGAAAATTTTCCAATTAAAGTCGAGGGGATCAAAAGAGGCATTAGAACAATCAATAATATTTTTGGCTACAGCACATTTAACTAAAGTGGCTACAGAATATGAATGATCCCAAAGTGTTACATCATTTGCTGGACGGCGAGTCTCTCCCAGAAAATTAAGGTAATATTCTTTAGTTTCTTCTATAACTTTCCGGAGCTCAATAATGTTGCTATCGCTTTTAAATTGCTCTAAAGCATTTATTATAACTTCTTGTAAGTTATTTGTAAGATACTCTATTTTACTTAACTCAATTCTTTTGAATTCGTGTCCAAAAGCCGTTGCAATAAAAGTATGATCCTTTCTTTGTCCAACTTTATCTTTACCCATTACTCTACCCTTATCTAAACCAGAATCCATGCCATCATATCCCTGCCAGTTTGCATAGAGTAAGCGGATTATGAGTGGTATCTCACAGTCTTTTCTTTTTCCACCAGTTTCCATTTTATCATGATGTTTTTCTATAAAATCCATCAAGCTGACTTTTTCTCCACAAATAGATACTTCAATTTCATTCAAAGCCGTTCTGAGTTCTTTTGAAAAAATTGAAGGAAAGTTGTGCTTGTCCTTATCCCATTTGGGACTTCCATCTTTTGAATTATACTCAATAAATTCTCTTCTTGCTTTACCTAAATCGTGCAAATATGCTCCTATCTCAGCAAGAAGAATTGGAACTCTGTTCTTTGCAAGTTTATCAAGCATGTTGCTCACTTTTATCCCTCCATGTTTTCGACTTTTTCACAAAGCTCCTTAAAATTGTCAAATTTTTGAACATCGTAAAATCCTTTTATTTCAAGTCTGCTTTTATCTTTATTCCATTCATCTTTAATCAATCCAAATCCTGAAGATTTCTTTGCTGAGAATCCGTAAGTTAACATCATTTCTTTAACTCCGACTATAACATCCTTTAAATCTTCAATGACTTTCTTTCTGAATTTATCTTCAGGTAAACCAAACCAGTAAAATGGGACATAAACGAGTCTGAAAACACCTTTTGCACCAGCCGGTACGACTTCAAAATAGATAGGGTTCTTTCCTGTCTTAGTTCTTCTATCTTGTGGATTGATGACAAGCATATCTATTTTATTCCAGAAGGTTGGATAGAAATACAGCATTCCCTGCGTATGCACATCTTTTGCATTCTTTCTGTTAAACTTTTCTTTTAGCATACTTTCGTATTTTTCTTTTGCATCTGGACAGAGATTATCCAAATACTCAGTCCAACTTTTAGTTTCTCCCCAGCCTTTCTCAGTTCCAAATAAAAGAGTATGCCTAAATCGAATCTGGGCAAATTTATCAGGATTGTTTACAGCAGGTTCAAGGAAAACCTTCATCATTGTCCATCTGAGATTCCCTTTCCACGCCATCGCTGAGACAAATGGCACACCAAAAACCCTATCCTTTCTAACAGGATTTTCAATTATGTAGAATGGAATGTCATCTTTGGATATAAATGGCTTCGTCAGAGTTATAGGAAATTCGAGAACCCAGCTTCCTTTAGGAAGAGAAAGCAAATCCACAGGAGAATTTATGCCCAATGAGCTCAGTTCAGATAACTTGCATTGCAAATAATTGTCATAGTTTCCATTTGAATGAATGAGGGCTTTTAGGCCCGTTGGATAATCTCCTTCTCCGACCTTGGCATACACGTCAGGGTCAATTTTGTTGGGTCTCTCCCTCCTGTCCGGGAGTTTACCCTTAACTGCGTAAGCAGTGGTTAGCAACATTACTCTCGATAGTATGTCCCTTACTTCGGAATACCTCCCTGAACCTACAGTAAGTTCATTAATTTCCTCTTTACTTTTTGCGGGGTTTTCTCTTTCAATCTGAAAACTTGCATAAAAATCATAAATCATTTTACTCTCCCTCCAAAAGGCTTTGAATATAACTGCTAATATCACTTTCATTTGACTTTACGGTGTCTCTTGATGAATCAAATTCTCGCCAGACTTTGAGTTTGTGGCTTTCTGTTTGGTCACCTAAGAGCTCGTCCCAAGAAACTGCTACGGGTCCACTGCCATCTAGTGTTTGTTTCAAATTATCCAAAAAACCATCCCTATCAAATCTTACAGAGAATCCATTTTTGGGAATCCATCCCCAGATTCTGAATTCCCATACATTATTTACTGGATAGGCACAGGAGACATTGATTTTTGAACTTTGCTTAATTAAATTGATTGTTTGATTTTCTGGTAGAGAGATTCCACAATTCCTACACCAAAAATAACCCAGTCTCTTTAGGTTTCTTGTAACCTGTTTGAGGCATTGTGAGCAGAGGCGTTTATCCAGCGTCCCAAACAACCAACTTTCTATTTTTACATCTTGAGCTTTATTACCTGTTTCCCATAACTTTCTCCCTTCTTTATATCTCAACCAGTTTTTTATTGCTGGAGCAACTGGAACTGAACCTGAACTAATCCACTCAATCATTCTCGGATCATCTACATAAGTAGAAAGCCCATCAACTCTTTTCCACCAATCAGTATCAGTAATTTCAAATTGAACCTTGGCAAAAAACATTTCTCTAAGATCTGGAAGCCCGTTGTTACTTCCATGTCTTAATTCTATCCTTAACTTAGAAAGTCTTTGTTGGTTTGTGATTTTTTCAATCGCCTTCCTAAATCTGTTAAAATCAATCTTTGGACAATCCTCTATTTTAACAACACCGTATCCATGCTGTGTTTTTGCTCCAATTCCTCCCCAGTTTGATGCAAGAAGAAGGGGTAGTAAGACTAAACTTTCATCAAAATCCCCATCTAAAGGTATTATTTCCAAATTTGTTGTTCCCATGACTCCGCTTCCCAAATACCATCCTCTGTTTCTCCTTGAGGGCTTGATGTTCAAGGCACTTCCTGTAAAAACCCTTCTTCCCCCGCTCACATTTAACCTAAAAGTTCTTCTAATCCCCGTAGCTCCAAAAATCAGGCATGCAGAGCAGTAGGATTTTTCTTTTGGACACTTCTTCTTATCATTTGTTGGATCACAGGCATATCTATTATCACTCCTTAATATTGCTTCAGCCCACCATCTAAGAGATCCTATAATACCTATAGACTGAAGCAATTCACTTTTTTGATCAACATCTCCTGTCCATAAAGGAGTTAAAATTCGCAATACCATGCTCGGTTTTTCATTTGTTCCTATGAAATGAGAATATCTGTCAGTCTTTCAATAAGATTATCTATGTCCGTAATGTGAATAATTTTTATTTTTTCTGGGAGCGCATTTTCCGTAAGTACATTTTCAAAATCGACCACGGTCACTTGTTCATCCGTATTTAAGATGTCGGTCAACGTTGTGATTTTCGAAATATTCAATAAAACCTTTCCATTTTTAACTTCATAATCAACGTAAGCAAACAATGGAAGTAATCGCTCTGTTGGTAAGATAACCGCATAGTAATATTCAGGTTGATGCAATCCAGTTGCAGCCCTTGGAAATGTATATCTCTCCTTTAACAATATTTCCAGAAAAGCTCTTAATCTATTTTTCCTTCCGTAAACTCTTCTATCTTCAGGTGGCTGAGAAGGTAAGTAAAAGAATTTCTTCCCATCCTCTTCTTTTTCCTCCAGTCCTACCGGAGAATTCTGAATAATCTTTTCCGTTATTTCCTTATCCTCAAACTTACCAATATTTTCTGTTAAAATCCAGTTGTTTTGTCCAATAAAATCCGCTACTTCAACCTCAAAAGGTGACGGCATTTCCTTTTCCGTAGGGTCAAACCTTCCCCCGAAATCTCTTGTAATTTCACAGTGTCTCAATGCAACTATTCCATCGGTTTTAATAGGTGCAAATCTTCTTCTTGCTGCTTCCCCCGGTACCTCAGCCATCATGAAACCAAACAAATCGTCATCAATGTATAGAATTGGGTTACCTTTTGATATCACCACCCTTCTTGGTCTCTCCAAAGGGGAAAGTTCAAATCCTTTTTCTTCTAACCTCTGTTTAATACAATACTTAACACACCTACCAGAGACATATACTCTTGTTTCTCCTTCCGTTGTAAAGAATTTCTTAATCTCCGTAAGTGCAGCAACTGTTCCATTCGCATTTACGTTACCTTTAACTCTTGCTAAAATAGATATTAACACTCTTTTCATTCTTTACCTCCTTTATCTTGGCTTTTTCTCTCACTTTGAACTTTTGCATTAAAAAACGTAGCCGTAACAACCGCTTTCGCTTCCTTAAACTCGGTAACATTACTAAAATACTGTAAGTCGAAAGGTATCTCTCCCACATCAATCCCGCTTTTCTTAAAAACTGTCATGTTATTAACTATCGTATTTGCAAACTCATGCGGTAGGTTTGCCGATCTCAAATCTACAAGCAATCTTTCAAGTGCCTTCTCCTCACCCGCCTCTATCAACTTATTTGCAACCCCCCATGCCCAACTTCTGATTCTTTCTATATCCATGATACTACCTCCTCTAAGAACAAAATAGGCGTTGTATCACCTAATTTTACTTTTAAATCCTCCATAAATAGTATTGCATCCATATCTAACCTCCTATGACAAAAGATATAGTATAAAATTCTATCGATCTGCCTGTGTGCTATCTCCGAATTGTTCTGCTTCATACCAGCATCTATATTCCAGTTCTCTACAAGAAATGAAGCAACCATAGCTTTAATCTTAGATACCACTTTGTTAGCTCCAGATACCCAGTACTTTTCGTCACCATGATATAGTTTATAAAAGAGCTCAACAAGGTTAGGTATTATGTAATGAGAATAAAACTTCTTTCCTCCGCCCACACCTTCAATTACAAATAATTCAACATGATAATCTGGCAATTTATTTCTTCGAAACATTTCCTGCAAAGCTTTATCCAGCAAGTAGAAGACATATTCAAACGGCCCTATTTCACGCAGATTTATTCTTCCGACTTCTGCAATTTTCCCTACGTTTACACTGTATAAATCAAGATAATCTCTGAGAATTTCTTTTATTTCACTCCCTTCTTCTGGCACATATAGTCCATAAAGCCGTTGCCCACATCTACCACATATTGATTCTGCCACTTTTTCAAAAAGTTTCACTTTTGTATCCAATGTATATATTTCTTCAGGCTCACATATATAATAATTAGGTGTTTCACTGGACGCCACACTCGTGGGAAATACCGCTGTGGAAATATCCTTAGACTCTAATTTATCTTTCAATTGTCTAATCATGATATTTGTCACAATTTCATAAAATTTATCCAAAAACTCCTCTTTTCTCTTTTGTTTCCAGTAAATATACAATGTTTTTCTATCCTCAGGCAAAATTTGTCTCGACAGATTTGCTATCACTGATTGTCCGATAGTTGCTGTAAGAACTGGATTTAACAATCTCATTCCCTTTATTGCTATTTTATCAACATCGTTATTTCTTAATTTTATAAATAGATCGAAAACAATCCTTTTATCTTCGTCCGTCATCTCTTGTTGCTCTTCTAATTCTTCAATAGCATTTATAGTTATCTTAGGCAATTGCCTATTTTCGACCTTACGTTCTATACGGTATCCGTTTTCATCCTCTATAAGTGTATATTCTCTTTTGGGATGTTTGTCCTTAAACTCTACTTTGAATTCCACCTTCACATTGTTGATATCTATCTGTCTTGCAATTAGTTTATCCAATTTCTCATACTCTTTCATCCCTTCCTCACAATCTCAAACATCCCAAACCCCTGTGCGGTTTTTGCTCCCAATCCCGCCTCGTATGCAAGTTTGATAAGCTCCTGTGCACCATCAACTTTATAGTCACCCATCCACCCCTTAATAACCGTACCTTTATATTTTATAATCTTCAGCCATCCACTCTTGAACCCTATTGGTTCTATATGGAATGTCACATTCTCTGGCTCCTCACCATACAGTGCACGATATTTTTTCACCAAATTTTCACCTATGAGTTTAGCAAACTCTTTCTCCACCGGCGAATAGTAGTATGTCTTCCTCCTACCATCTACTGTCTTTACTGTACTATACATTGTCATCGGTGATATCATCCGTATCCTCTCTTCCCCATGTATCTCCGGCATAAACTCAACATTTATCGCTTCCACCGCCACTCGGTTACCACCCAGCCTAAACTCTGGCCTCCTCGCCAGGTTACATGCAAGCTCCTCCATAAACTCCACCATCGGTGAGCTTATCTTCAGTTCTATCGGATACTGAAACCTTATCTTATCATTCTCCACCCTACATTTACCCATGAGCCTCGAAAACGTAAACGGTTTAAACCTACGCTTACCCAACACAAACCCCTCATCATGCCACCTCTCCCGTAACTCACCCAACGACTCATAAATAAACGCCTGCACTATATGATTATAATGGACTGGTAACACACATTCTCCCTCACCCCATAACCTAACGGTTATCCTCATAACATATAGTATAGCTCCTTATGTGTATTACTCCTTTTCGACCCCTTCACTTTCCCACAAATTAAAAATGGCAATCGCCCTCTCATATATCTTGTTAAAATATCCCTGAATCACCCTTTGTCAACTACATCCCCACACGTAGCTCAAACTTCCTCACCTTATCGATTTCCACCTCATATGATTTCACCTCCCGCATATCGATCACCTCACCCGTCTCACAGTCCCTCAACTTCACCTCATACGCTTTTGGCACCCCCTGTAATGTAGTACTCATAAAACCCACCATAGGACCACTGTCCAATAACTGAGGATCCATCAACATTAAGCATCCACACCTGGGGGCTTCTTATATAAATTTCAGCCTCACAAATTTAAGGTATAGTTCTACAATAACTCGACAGAGATTTACCAACCTCATATTAATGTCGACCTTTACCA
>Ga0190307_1000313_pt1 | contig 14506 bp, 13 predicted proteins | sample 48700745_MG_FD_161653 | JGI IMG/M metagenome (GOLD analysis project Ga0190307, IMG submission 161653) | Hydrothermal vent sediment bacterial communities from Southern Trench, Guaymas Basin, Mexico - 4870-07-4-5_MG | ecosystem: Environmental > Aquatic > Marine > Hydrothermal vents > Sediment ... | reverse complement strand
TAAAGCTTACCGCCATTTTTACCAATAAAAACGAAGAGAGATTCATATTACTATTTCTGGGTAGACATAGACCGGTACTACCAATATTGGGAAAATCTATCACGAATTCTGGATTTCCCGTACCCAAATTACACTTTCATAGTAGAAAAGGATATAGTAACGGTAAAAATTGAAGACAAATACGATAAAATAAACGTGACTGCAATATATGACAAGGACACTGGAGTTCTTAGAGATTTTCATCTAAGAAAAGTAAAGGATGAAGACTACATCGAATTTCACATGATAATCAACGATACGAACATAGAAAAGGCGTTGCTTCCAACTCCACCGTGGTATGTCGAATACTGGTACTTATGGGTTTTAGCAACGCTCATAGTAGTCTTTGCGGTAATTAAAATAAAACACAGGTCAAGAAAGAAATTAAAATCCTATTAAGATCGCAAACAGCTTAGTTGTACTTATAAATTCATCCTTAATATAATTATTATTACTGCACTTTTAATGGAGGAAAATTAGTGAATCAATCGAAGCAAAAATATGCCATAGAAATTATCAATCTTACAAAATTTTACGGAACTTTTAAAGTACTCGATAGAATATATCTTAAAATCGAAAAAGGCCAAATATATGGGTTAGTTGGTCCAAATGGAGCCGGAAAAACGACACTAATCAAAATAGCATGCGGTGTGTTAAAACCAACATTTGGAATAATAAAAATCATGGGCTATGATGTGTGGGAAGAACCAATAAAAGCAAAATCCCTAATAGGCTACGTACCTGAAATAGTGAACATATACCCCTCACTAACAGTTCTGGAATTTCTTCGTTTTATCGGTAAATTCTACAGAATACCAAAAGATACGATCGAGGAAAGAATATGGCACTATATGCAATTATTTAATGTAGAAAATTATGCTAACACAATAATAGAAGACCTGTCCAAAGGTTTTCTAAGAAGAGTAGCTCTAATATCTACCTTTATAAGAGACCCACGAGTCTATTTTCTAGATGAACCATTTTCAGATCTAGATCCACGAGCAATATGGACACTTAGAAAAATCCTACAGGAAGAAGTTAAAAAAGGAAAAACTGTGTTTTTGGCGTCACACATACTTGAATTAGTAGAAAAAGTAGCGAATAAAATCGCAATAATAGATAAAGGCAGAATAATAGCTAGCGGAGACTTAAAGGACCTTAAAGAATCTACAGGAAAAGCAGAAACATTGGAAGAAATTTTCCTAAAACTAACCTAGGTGTAAAATGAGTGAAGGTACCAACACTAGAACTGATTAAATTCGAATACAAATTATTAATAAATGACTTTAAACGAAAAATACGTAGGTCAGAAAACATACTTGCCTACATTATCCTTTTAATAGGCACGCTTTCCATGTTTTTCCTCTTCTATTCATTTCTATTTATCCTCCCCGAAGAAATAAGAATATATTTTCTCTTAAGCCTAATGGCTTTACATCTCGACCCATATCAGCTATTCTTAGCAACGATGAACGTATTATTATTTCTCTTCATTCTAAAAGGGTTTCTTTCTCCCACACCCAAAATGAAATGTTCACAAATAGATCTGGAAGTTATATTCCCGTTACCAATAGACTTCAAAAGCCTTTATCTAGCTAAATACCTCAGAACACTGCCAAAAACCTTAATCATCGACTCCATAATCCTATTCATTCTCACACCGCTTCTATGGTACCTTAAAATATCTCCACTAAAACTTGTATATTTAGTAATTACAGTTGTAATCTTTAGTTTATTTTTGCAGTTATTAGAAATAATATCCCATTTCATTACGACTTCTCTAATGAGATCAATAACAAACAAATATTTAAGAATTAGCTTAATCATAATGACTGCCATAGTGAGCGGTTTTATACTTTTTCTAATCCCCTACGTTAAGATTAAAATAGACATAATCAACATATTACCGTCAAAATCCCTAACAGACATTTTCTTTCTTTCATTATCCTCAACATTAATCCCAATTCTATACTTAACACGAATAACGCATATACTTTCATCGTTCTTAATATTGTTACTAATATCCTACTTCTTGGCCGGGAAATTCTTCAATGATGAAACGAACATCGAAGGAAAAATAAAAACCACTAAACTACCAATACTATTGGGAAAAGCCAGCTGGAACCTATTAAAAGTAAGAAGAAGGAGTTTTCTAATAATAATTAAAGACTTTTGGATCGATCTTAGAAGCCAATATTTTGTCTATTTCCTAGTCGGTATAACAGCATCCATCGCAATCTTCCTAGTAAAAGACACAATAAAATTACCAGAAACAACTCTCTTAATGATGATTGACATTAGGGTATTCATAGTACTTTTTTTACTCTTACTATTCATCTTCTCCCTATCACCAAGTATAAACTCCTTCTTGAACGAAATGAAAAATTTATGGATATTAAAATCCCTACCAATTCTTCCAATAGAGATAGTGATTGGAAAATTTATCTACTCTCTAATCTCAACAACAATAATTTTAACACCAGTATCCATAGCTCTAATGTCGCTATTACCACCACTAGAGAGAAATATACTTGCAGTATTCATACCATTCATATATCTACTTTCCTCGGCAGAAGGAATTCTGTCAGACGTTCTCTTCATTACCTCAAGTGAGAGAATTCACATCCCTCTAACGTTATTTATCTTCTACATAAGTTTACTATTTGTCACAGTTTACCCACTTATGTTGCTTGTTTATTTGTCTTTATACAAACCTATTCTACTTTTCGTTACCGGAACAATAGTGATCGACTTATTTATTCTACTTACCTACAAGTTTTTAATAAAAACGTCAAAACTGCTAATTCAAAGAGATGACTTAGAGTAATCAAACCTGGAAACATCTCTCCAGGGCCCCATAAATCCGATTATTTCAAAACAAAATGGACAACGAAATATTCAAAAAACCTTCGAATATTTCGTCTTAATAATGTATAAGATACTTTAAACAACTATTATTTTATTTTAAATCACTAGCTAAAAACACCACAAAAAATATAAATACTAACCGATAAAGAAATACCAGCAAAACATCAAAAACATAATAGATAATAATATAGAGAGGGGTTAAAGGTTGAAAAGAAAAATAACAAGTTTTATATTGTTGCTAATAATGGTGGGTCTAGTATTCTCAGCACTACCAGTAAAACCAGTCTCCGCGCAGCAAAGCTATGAAGATGAAGTAATTACCTTGAACTTCTACATCAGAATTGAAGACGAAAGACACGAAGAAGGACTATACGTCGCATACCAGCTGGAAAAAGCAGGCTTAAAAGTAAACAGACTTGAAAGAGACAGGTATACATGTATATTAACAGCCTACTACACGGACCCAGCAGACTATGCTTGGAACATTTACACTGAAGGCTGGGTTTCAATGAGTGAATGGCTCTACCCAGAGTGGAGCATTGCACAAATGTACGCCCCATGGTATGGCTTCATGCCAGGATTCATGGAAACAGGATGGTGGCAATACCTAAACGACACAATTGACGAACTAACATTAAAAGGTGTTTACGGCCCACTTGCAAATGAAACTGAATACTGGAACACACTAAGACAAGCTGTAGAACTAGGTATCGAAGAATCCGTAAGAGTATTCGTAGCAGAAACATGGGAATACTTCCCAGTAGGCAAGGATGTTCAATACTTAGTAGCTGGTAGTATATCTGGTTTATGGCCAGCATGGCCGCTAAGAACAGCAAACACCTCAGATGGAATATTAAAAGTAGCAGAATTCTCTGCTGAAGGCGCCCTATTCATGAGCGCATTTAACCCTGTACTGGGTCTAGAAGACGTATATACTGAACTAATTTGGAGATATCTACACGACTACGCAGACTACCCACACCCAGAAAGCGGAGAACCAATACCAATGAGAGACACTTGGCAAGTCATAAAAGGCGGTGAAGAAGGAATAACAGTACCATCCGACAAGGCAATCATCTACAATGCAACTGAAAACAAATGGGTCTTCGTTCCTTCTGGTACAACAGCAGCAGTAAAAGTGGTATATAACATTAGTATGTCTAACTGGCACCACGGAGAACCGATGACAATAGCCGATGTACTAAATGAGTTCGCTTTTATGTGGGAGTGGGCAACAGAAGACGAAGACGGAGACCCATACTACAGCTCCAAATATGCAAGCAGAGTGGGATACACACTCAAAATGATCAAAGGTATAGAAATAATAAATGACTCTGCTCTTGCAATTTACGGCGACTATGAACACGTTGTTTCCGATGCGGTAACAGCAGACTTCTATGCACCATTCGCAGTACTACCATGGGAAGTATGGGCAGCAATGGAATATGTTGTCGTTAACGGAGGACCAGAATCTGGAGAAGAATATACATGGTCTAAAGTAGAAGGAAAACGCTGGATCGACCTACTAGCACCAGAACATGTAACAGACCTAGAAGCTGCGCTCAACAAACTAAAACAAGACGGGGTCATACCAAACTATGTTAAGAACCTTCCAGAGGAATACTCCGATTACGCTGTTTCTGACACTGAGATGACAGCAAGATATAATGCTGCTCTCGACTGGGTTGACGATCATGGGCACCTTGTTATAAGCAACGGTCCATTCTACATGGATTCTTGGAGCTCAGAAGCCAGAAGCGCGGTCATGAAGGCCTTCAGAGATCCAACGTATCCATTCAAAGCAGAATACTGGATTAACTACTTCAAGGACTACCTAGGACTAGAAGAAGAAGTAAACGACGAAAGACCTGGACCACCACTAAATGAAATTCAACTAGAAGTTAGAACTGCACAGGACGTCGGTATAATGGACGTAGCTGAAGGAAAATTAGACATTTTCTTATGGTCCTCACCAAGATCGGTATATGCAGGACTACCAATAGAAACCCTTGCAGAACTAACATTAGTGAAAGCAGCTACCGGCTACTGGAGCTTAATATTCAACCCAGTAACAAACGTATACTACGATCCAGACACAGGAGAATTCATAACACTTCTCAATGCAACTGCTGGTGACGACCTAGAACTAGTACTCGGTTTAGTTAACACAACTGCCGGAGAACTCAAATTCAACCCATTCGCACTAAGAAAAGTGAGATACGCAATCAACTGGCTAATAGACAGAAAATACATTATCGACACGATGCTTGCCGGCGGCGGTGCATCAATGTACAGTCCAGTACAGCCATCAGAGTATGCAAATCAGTACTTCAATGACACATACGTAGACCTCGGACTTACAAGTACAGGTGATGAAGAAAAGGCAATAGAAATGATCGAGGAAGCTCTACTAGAAGCAAACAACACATTGAAGGACTATGGATACTATTTAGTCAAAGTGAATGACACACTATCGCCAGTAGGATACTGGTGGGCATTAAGAAAACCAGTAGTGGCTCCACCGCCAGGATTCCCAACATGGGGCTATGTAGCAATAGGCGTTGCCGTTGTTGTAGTAGTTGTAGTAGTTGCATTTGTTCTACGTAAGAAACCAACATAACAGTCTAACATTATTTCCACAATATAACTATTTTATATTTTTATTTTGTTAACCCAGTTTTCGTAAATGTTTTCTGAGTTTTTGTTTTACCAATTTCATAGTTGTTAAGTTTTTTACTGCTAAAATTTTAAATGCAGAAAACTTAAAAAGCAATTGGCAAGTTATAAAATTAGTCCACAAAATGCCTTTAAGAGAAACTTCCTTGAGGTGTTATGGGTGGCAACTGCACGTTACATATTATTCAGAGCCATAAACGCATTTATTGTCTTGTTTATTGTTATGTTGATTTCGTCAATATTATTCAACGCCCAGATGGAACAGCAAAAATACGCGGAGATACGTGAAACAGTTGCAGCGATGATGAGAAATCCAGAACTTGTCTCTGGACTAAACCGAACAGAAATAAAACAGCTAGAACAACAGCTTACCAACGAACTAATAGAACAATATGGCTTAAATAAACCGTACTGGATAAGAGTGTTTTATCGAGTAAAAGACATAATGTTATTAGATTTGGGACATACTCAGAACCCAGGTTTGTCTCAGACAGGTAGTACCAAAGTTAGTGACATAATTATGGAAGCGTTACCCAGAACAATTATACTTTTCACTACTGGTCAAATCATAATCATACTGATAGGGCTATTTCTAGGTTTAAAAGCGGCACAAAAAGCTGGGTCCTTAATCGATAGAATAGTGGGTTTTGCTTCAATGATATCCTATTCCCTACCAATGTGGTGGCTTGGAATGATAATGATACTTATCTTCTCATACAAGTTACACTGGTTCCCATCCTCAAGCTTAAGTGCGCTTGCCAGGGGAGACCTATCAACCCCACTGGGAGCGCTTAAAGCGTATGCCACCGCCATAACTCTGCCACTTATAACACTAGTTATAGTTGGTTTTGGCGGCTGGGCATATATCACAATGAACATCGTATTAGCAACGCTTCAAGAAGATTTCGTTATGGCAGCTCGCGCAAAAGGTATACCAGAAAGAAAAGTAATTTACGGTCACGTCCTAAGAGCTTCAAGCCCTCCAATAGTTACAATGTCAATAATCTCGTTACTAAACTCCTTAAGTGGAGCAATGATATCAGAAGCTGTATTCACATGGCCCGGCATGGGAAGACTATACTATATTGCCCTTCAGCAAGGAGACGTTCCAGTTCTTCTAGGATTAACCTTCGTAACAACTTTCCTCTACGTATTTTCAATGGTTCTAGTAGACCTCATATACGGTCTCTTAGATCCAAGGGTAAGAGTTGGTGTAAGTAGTTCAACATAAAACGTGAATACAGTTAGGGGTGAAACAGGACCATGAGATTGGACGAATTAAAAACCAGAATTAAATTATTCATGAACGAATTCAGAAGATATAAAATAGGAATAGTTGGGCTTGTGCTTCTAGTAATCTTTTCAGGAATTGCAATTTTTGCACCACTAATAGCGCCCTACGAAGACTATAAACATTGGAATGACCAAACGTACTGGGAAGAACTTCCACCAGCTGTACCTCCAGCATGGGTGAACTACTTTTCAAAGAAAAAGGCTGCAGTACAATATGAAGTTGAAAACCCGCCTGTTGAATATGTTGAAAACGCTCATATAGTAACAGTTGAATATGATTTTAACTATGATATTCCGCCCAAAGATATACTTGTTAAAATACAAACACAGCCATTGGCTAAACCAGCAAAAATAACTATAGAGGTAACTCGTCCAGACGGGTTAACGATCCTAATATATTCGTCATACGATCTCTACTATGGAGGACAAATGTTCAAAATTTTTCTCGGTGGCGACATGAGTTCCAGAAATCTACTAATTGAATTCGCAAAGCAGTACGACACAGAAGAGAATATTGCATCCATAGAAGGCAGAGAGGTAACTATAGACGTTATAAAGATCCTATTTTCTAAAGCAGAGCCAGGAATTTTGGTTGGAACAGCTCCTCCGCTAAAAGGCAAATACATTTTCAAAATTAAGATTCCATCCCTCGTATACGAGGAAGTGGAATACCTAAAGGTAGTATTTAAGGGAGCTGTTTACGGGCTTCTTGGAACAGCAACTCTCAAAAGAACAGCCGTAGGAAGAGACTTATTCGTGGGTATTGTTTGGGGCACAAGACTTGCTTTACTAATCGGTTTATCTGTGGCCGTAATTAGCACAGTGGTAGGCGTTTTGTACGGTGTTGTAAGTGCGTATCTAGGTGGATGGGTAGATGAAGTTATGCAAAGAATTCAAGAGATAGTGGCGTCAATTCCGTTACTGCCGATTCTACTACTATTGTCGTTCTTGTTCAAGCCTACCGTCTGGCACCTCGTAACATTAATGGTAATATTCTACTGGACTGGACCGGTGAAAACGGTTAGAAGCATGGCTTTGCAGATCAAAGAACAACCATATGTGGAGGCAGCAAGAGCTTTAGGTGCAAGTAACTGGAGAATAATAGTACGCTATGTAATGCCGCAAATCATCCCTTACATGTTCGCTTCCATAGCGCTAGGTGTCCCAAGTGCAATACTTACCGAAGCTGGTGTTAGCTTCCTACTAGGTGCTGAAACAGCAACCGAGCCCACATGGGGAATGATATTAAGCGACGCTTACTTAGCAGGAGCTACAATAAGCGGGTACTGGTGGTGGATCCTTACACCGGGTATACTACTAACCCTTACAGGGTTAACTTTCGTGTTCATCGGATACGCATTGGACAGAATACTCAGCCCGACGCTAAAGAAGTAAAAATTTATAGTTGTCATTTATGGAATTTAGGAGGTATAATGTTGTCTTTACTAGAGGTGAAAAATCTCAAAACATACTTTTACACTTACAGAGGAGTAGTGAAAGCTGTTGATGACGTTAGTTTCGAACTAGAAAAAGGAGAAGTACTTGGCCTCGTAGGCGAGTCTGGATGCGGTAAGTCCACTACCGCATACTCTATCATAAAACTGGTTCCTCCACCAGGAAAAATTGTCGATGGTCACATTCTTCTATCTAATGGGGATGGAACTATAGACATAGTTAAGCTAAAGGACAGCGAGGTACGTAGAAAAATCAGGTGGAAAAGGATAAGCATGATTTTCCAGGGGGCAATGAACGCATTAAACCCAGTTTACACCGTTGGAAGACAAATAACTGAAGCAATCGTTGAACATAGCGACATGTCAAAGGAAGAAGCATTAGAAAGAGCCAAAGAATTACTTGAACTTGTTGGTTTAGAGCCTGACATGGTAAAGAGGTATCCTCACGAATTAAGTGGTGGCCAAAAACAAAGAGTTTTTATAGCCATGGCCTTAGCCCTTAACCCGGACATTGTAATTTGTGATGAACCAACAACTGCCTTGGACGTAGTGGTTCAAGCACAAATAATCAATCTTCTAAAGCGACTCCAACATGAATTGAAAATGAGTATGATTTTCATAACACATGACTTAAGCGTGATATCCGCAATAGCTGACAAAGTCGCTGTTATGTATGCTGGTAAAATCGTTGAAAGAGGCTCATTGAAAGAAGTATTCAGTGAACCATACCACCCCTACACACAAGGTTTGCTAAAAAGCGTACCGAAAATAAAGAATCCGGAAAAAATCATATGGATCCCAGGATTACCTCCCGACCTGATTAACCCTCCGAAAGGCTGCAGATTTCATCCAAGATGTTCACGTGCAATGGATATATGCAGAGAAAAGGAGCCTCCAACAGTTTCCATTGGAAAGAATAGATATGTTGCCTGCTGGCTTTATAAAGAAGGGTGATAAGAATGTCTAATAGCGGAGAAAAACTAAACATAAAAGAAATTGTTGAACACCTAAGCCCAAACACTATAATGTACGTGGAGGGCCTTAAGAAATACTTTGGACTAAGAAGAAGCCTGACAGAGGTTATTCGTAGACGGCCTCCAAGATTTGTTAGAGCAGTTGACGGAGTAAAATTCTTCATAAGAAAAGGCGAGGTATTTGGCCTCGTAGGCGAGTCTGGATGCGGTAAAACGACAACAGGAAAGCTACTGGTGAGGCTCTACGAACCAACAGGTGGAAGCATAATATTTAAGCCGAAAGAGGAAACGCTAATGGCATACGGAGAACAAATGTTATCAGATGACATTTTTTACAACGGGTATGTAGACCTAGCTAAAATCCCTACGAAACGATTCAACCCGTTCAGAAGGGAAATTCAAATAATACTTCAAGATCCTTACGGGGCATTAAATCCAAGGTATAAAATCGTTGATTCATTAGAGGAACCTCTCATAATACATAAAATTGCTGATTCAAGAGAGGAACGAATGAACATTGTTGCCAAAGCCCTAGAGGATGTAAAATTAATTCCCCCTGAAGATTTCATGGAAAGATATCCCCATATGTTATCGGGAGGACAGCGGCAACGAGTAGCATTAGCACGATCACTTGTGTTAAATCCAAGTTTCATAGTTGCAGATGAACCGGTATCAATGCTTGATGTATCGTTAAGAGCAGAAATACTGGAAATGATGATGGAAGTAAAGAAAAAATATGGTCTAACCTACCTCTTTATAACACACGACCTAGCAGTTGCAAGATACATATGCGATAGGATAGCCGTTATGTATCTTGGAAAAGTAGTTGAGATGTCAGAGTCAGATAATGTAATATATGATCCTCTACATCCATACACAAAAGCGCTTTTAATAGCAGTTCCAGACCTAGACCCGTACTTAAAGGAGAAAATAGTGGAGGTACCAATAAAGGGTGAAGTTCCTAGTGCCGTGAACATACCACCGGGATGCCGATTCCACCCACGATGTGTAGCATTAGATCAGCATCCAGAACTAAAAGAAAAATGTACCAAGGAAGAGCCTCCGCTAATTGAAGCAAAACCTGGACACTACGTGGCATGCTGGCTCTATGAAAAACAATAATTCAAGCATACATTTTACACCAAAATTACCATTTTTATATAGGTGAATTCGTTGCTTAGAAAAATAAGAGAAGAAGATATGAAAGGATATGTTGTTTTACTTGTATCATTGATGCTGGCATTCTCTGGTCTATTTTTAGCAATAATTGCCGAACAAACAACAGAAGTACTAATCCATGATAGTGGATTAATAGAAATAGAAACTAGTGGAGAAAATATCATCTATCCACCCGATTTATCAGAAGTGTACATAAGTAGAATTAAGAATACAACTCTAATTTTGTGTTCTAATAGTACAACCAAGCTCAATGTTCGTTTAGGCAGTTTAAACATTACATACGTAATATCTTTGGAGCCGCAAAAAAATAAAACCATATTGCTCGGATATCCACAAATAGTATATTTATCCCTAAATGATACAGATCATGCTATCGTTTTGGTTTTCTATATTTACCGCGTGGAAGCTTACATAAAAAAGAATCTCTGGTTATCGATTCCGGCAGCTATCTTGGCTTTTACAGGAATGGGTCTAGCGTATATAGGTCTAACAAAAGTATTTCTAAGAATAAAACAAACAAAACGTAAAACGCAAGCCAGTTTATAAAAACGAAGGAAAGCATAAAGTTTGAAATGATTTATTTTCTTCTTCTTTGTTTTCTTTTCATTCTTCTTCTCCTCTTTTTAAGCCATTTCCTTCTCATTCCATGTCTCTTGGCTTTTACACCCCACAAGTGACCCAACTTACAAAACCTCCATTCCTTTAGTTAGAAGATTAAGGTTAAATATTATCCAATCTATTATGTATCCAATCCGAACTTGAAATAGGAAATAGTACTCCATTTTTACATTAACCAAACCTAATAAATGTTTCCTACATAGCATCAGCATCACCAAGTGTGTTAACAGGAGGGTTGCATTCTAATATACATAAGAGGTTTTGGGGGAATGCTCTTTGAACAAAAGACTGCCAGAAGGAAAAATACCGCCAGAGATGCTTAAAAACATCGTTTTTAAAAATCTTGGAGTATCAAGCCCAAAAGTATTACTGGGACCTGGAATAGGAGAGGACGCGGCTGTAATAGAATTAGAACACAAAGTAATAGTAGTAGCCACGGACCCGATCACAGGGGCGATCGAAGATATAGGATGGTTAAGTGTACACATTAATGCAAACGATATTGCATGTCACGGAGCAAGACCTGCGTGGTTTTTATCCACAATTCTTCTCCCGGAAAATTCTGATGAAAAAACATTGGAGAAAATAGTTACGCAAATGGATAAAGCAGCAAAAGAACTGGAAATAGCGATTGTAGGAGGCCACACAGAAGTTACTCCCGGGCTAAAGAGACCAATAGTTGCTGGGTTCATGATAGGGGAGGCAGAAAAAGACAAATTTGTAACAAGTAGTGGAGCACTACCTGGCGATAAAATAATTCTAACTAAGGGGGTAGCTATCGAAGGTACAGCAATATTAGCAACCGAAAGGGAAAAGGAATTCAGTAACCTACTTGATAAAGATCTGATAGAAAAAGCAAAAAAATATAAGTGGAGAATCAGCGTGGTTGAGGATGCTTTAACAGCAGTGGAAGTTGGCGGAGTAACTGCAATGCACGATCCAACGGAGGGAGGAGTTCTAGGGGGGCTACATGAGATAGCAGATGCAAGTAAAACAGGTTTTGCAGTACAGGAAGAAAAAATAAGAAAAATGATTAGTGAAGAAACAAGGAAAATATGTGAATTACTACAAATAGACCCTCTCTGCCTAATAGGTAGCGGAGCACTTCTAATAACCGCAAAACCAGAAAAGGCGCAGCAGATAGTTGATGCCTTAAATGGTAAAGGAATATTTGCAGAAATCATAGGTCACATATTGGATAATCCTAAGAGAAGAATATTTTTCAGAAAAGACGGAAAAACGAAAAAAGCTCAAAGACCTGTGCAGGACGCGCTTTGGGAGGCCTTATCAAAAAAATTAAAAGATTAAGAAGTTAAACCAGATTTTTCAAGTACTTCTAACACTATTACGCCGATAAATGCCCAAAGGCCGGCCTGAAAAGCATCAATTAAAGCGTAAAAAACAACAGCAAAGGCGGGTGCAAAAAGTATAGAAATCGCAAATGTGGGGATAAATCCTCCAATAAAAGCACCAGAAATCACATACAATAGCTTCTTCAATTTTCTTTTCTCATCACTAACAAAATCCTTCACGATCCCGGTTGAAAGTCCTAAAGCTACGTTACCCAAAAGAGGTATTAGAGGAAATTCTTCTCCGTGAACAGAGCCAGCTACACCTACAATTATCCCGCATAAACTACCTCCAATGGACCCCATAAGCATACCAGCTAATTGAGGAATCAAAAACGACGGTGAAAGTTCTACAACACCAGGAATAACAGTAATGGCAACAAAATACCTTAACAATGCACCAAGAGCACCAAAAACAGCTACAAATGCTATTTGTTTCGTCTTCATAGCGGATCACCTAAATATTACTTAAAACATCAGATAGAGCTTTTATTAGAATATTTAACTCTTTTGTCGACGCTACTCCTATCATAAGAAATTTTACGTATCTCAAAGCAAATTTAACAGCTTTCAAAGGTTCTAACCTACCCGTTCTGGTTTGCTGTTACTTTTGGGGCATTTAATAACTTTTGCGACAGCAAACCTTCCTCCCTCCAGATTCATTGAGGGGCTTTCGCGGGGAACGGGGCTCCGCACATCTATCTGTTTTAATCCTCTCAGCCTAATGTTCCATGCCCCTATAATGTCTCTATCTGCGATTAATCCGCATCTTTTACATTTCATTGTTCTGTACTGCCCATTCGGGCTTAGTTTTGTCCCACATATCGGGCATGTGCGAGAAGTTCCACGAGCATTAACATAAATTATGGGAACTCCATTCAACCTAGCCTTATATTCAATTATGAACTGAAGTTTGCGAAAACTCCACCTATGCAGTCTGCCATTCATCTTCCTAGAATACTTAATCTTTTTCCTAATATTTTTGAGATTCTCCAAGGCTATTGCAGAACTTGTTTTCAAAGCTTCCTCGGCCACAAAATTTGCAACCTTATGATAAATATCCAAGATTCTTTTTGTTTCCCTTCTACCATACTTAGACAGCAGCGTTTTTCTTTTCTTTCCAGTTTTAATCTTAGACTGTATTCTCCTACGCTTAAGAAAATAAGTAATCCTAATATTTTTCTCCCTTGTAACTCTCCTCTCAAAACCATTTGATTTAGCTATTGTAACATTATTTTCATTAACATCTACACCAATAACATCAATTGGCATCCCAATTTCAACTTCTTTTCTAAAAACAACATTCAGAAACATGTTGTCATCTTTTTTAATTAGCCATGCTTGCCCAACTCTCCAATCCTTAAACCTCTCATGGTATTTCCCATGTAGAAGTTTAAGTTTAACTCTTCCATTTGGAGTCGATATTGAAACAATCCAATCATCTAAGTTAAGGGAGAATAAGTGGTCGTCGAGCATAACAACATCTCTCTTAAACACAGGTTTATCCCCTTTAGCTTTACCTCTCCTTTTAAGCTTCCTAAAGGACTTGTAGATTGAGCAAGCCATTTGACAAGCAGTATAAATATAATGTGAAGGTAACTCAAAATGTTTCTTTCTCAATTCATAATATTTCTCTTTTTTAAGCCTTTTAAAAGAAGATATGTTCTTTGTTGAAGCGTGGTTTAAAAGTTCATTTACAATTTTCTTATATAAATTAAAAATCTCAGAGATTTCTCCATCAAGCTTAAAGCTTGCAGAAAGCTTAATTATTTCTCTCATTTCTTTTCTTCCTTTATAATGACTACTCTTATTTTATCTCCAATTTTTAAACCTAAAGATTCCCTAATATTTTTTGGAATAACGATTCTAAATTGAGATTTAACAATTGTTGGGAATTCTTCTCTTTTCACCATAAACCACCATAAAATGGTAAAAAAACACATATACATAAAACTTTCGATATCAAATGTTAAAGAAAGTTCCAAAAATTTCACTTCATGTTACAGCCCAGCCAAAACTTTAATGGCAATAACTGGCTTAGTAACCTTTTCAATAG
>Ga0190307_1000310_pt1 | contig 14643 bp, 15 predicted proteins | sample 48700745_MG_FD_161653 | JGI IMG/M metagenome (GOLD analysis project Ga0190307, IMG submission 161653) | Hydrothermal vent sediment bacterial communities from Southern Trench, Guaymas Basin, Mexico - 4870-07-4-5_MG | ecosystem: Environmental > Aquatic > Marine > Hydrothermal vents > Sediment ... | reverse complement strand
CATCCTTAAGATAAACTGGATTTCCCTCCCTTACACAAAGAACGGTATTTTTAATCTCTTCTAAGTTTTCATATTCCCCAAGAGTTCGCAAGGTAAATTCATAAATTCCTTCGGTAATATGACCGCCAGAAATATTAACATTTTCCTGACGAAGTGCTTGAACAACTTGAGATTGGGTTAGTCCATAAGATTCCAATAACGTTTTATTTAAACTAACTAAAATTTCTCTTTCCCGGCCCCCTATCACCTGAACCGAAGCTACTCCATCAAGCCGCTCCAATTTGTCTTTAACATTATCTTCCAAAAAATGACGCAGCTCTAAAGTGTTTAAACTTTTTGAAGTCACTCCATAACCCACAACTGGCATTGCTTTAACATCCAATTTCACTACCAAGGGTCGATCAGCATCTTCTGGTAAGAAATCTTCGATTAAACTAATCTTATCTCTTACATCCTGCGCCGCTAGGTCTAAATCCATACCCCATTCAAATTCAATCATTACCACTGAAATACCTTCCTGAGAAAAGGACTTAACTGATTTTACCCCTTTGATAATACTTACGGCGTCTTCTATTGGTTTAGTTAAAAGTTCTTCAATATCTTCTGAAGCTACTCCCGGATAAGTTGTGACTACTGAAACCATCGGATACTTGATGTCAGGCAATAAATCTAAACCAAGTTTGCTCAAAAATAAAACACCCAAAACAACGATGATTAAAGTAATCATCAAGACAGTTACTGGTCTTTCGACTGAGAAATCTGATAATTTCATAATTATTGATTTTTAACTGTTACCAGCTGACCTTCCTTCAAATCATAATTTCCATTAACAATAATTTCTTCTCCTTCAGATAAACCCTCTAAAACTTTTAATCTGTTTTCGTCAATCGGTTCGGTTTTCACATTTTTTATTTTAACTCTTGAGTTTTCTACCACATAAACTTTTTCAACTTCACCTTCTTTAAATACTGCTGATTTAGGAATTGCTAAAACATTTTTTTGTCTCTTGGTAATAATTTTTACTTCAGCCACCATTCCGGCTTTAATCTCTCCATTAGGATTCTTTAATCTAATTTTGACCGGGAATTTTTTGCTCACTGGATCAGCTACTGGACTAACATAATAAACTTTCCCAATAAATTTCTTGTTAGGATAAGCAGGTAAGGTCACTTCGGCTTGCTGACCAACAAAAACTTTGCCAATATCAAATTCAGTTAAAGCAACTTTAATTTCTATTTCTCTTGTATCCACAATTTCGGCTACTGGATTGCCAGCGATTGCCATTTCCCCTACTTCAATATATTTTTGACTAACAATACCTGAAATTGGAGCTTTAATTACAGTATTATCCAGCTGGGCTTTGATAGAGTCCAACTGGGCTTGAGCAGCAGAAATTTGAAGCTCGGCTCGTTTTTTCACGCTGAGTAAATTTGCCTGGGCGGCTTCAAGTTGCTTTTTGGCGCTTTCATAAGAGGATTGAGCCGTATCAATGGCAGTGGTTTTTCTCAATTTAGCATCAAGGATGCCTTGCTTAGCACTAAAGAGAGCCGCAAGAGAAGATTCCACCGCACTCCGAGCATTATCAACAGCACTTTTTTCTGAAACCAAAGCCATATGTTTTTCATTTAATCCAGCTCTCACTTCTGCTAACAAATCTTTTACTGCTTGCAGGGCCGGAATGATATCTTCCAAGATTTGGTCAACTTTTTTTCGAGAAAAATTTAAAGTGGCTTCTTCAACTTCTTTTTTTACTCCTCCATCCAAAGAAATAATAAATTGTGGAGCCCAGAGAGCGGTATTTGGTTCTCCTAAAAGTAATTCCACTGCTTTTGATTTTTTTTCAGCAATCCGAGCCGCAGTTTGACCACCGAGAGTAAAATATTTATATTGAAGTTCAGTTGCCGTCACAATAGCACTAGTCCCTACCAAAACAGCATTACGAGCAATATTTAAAGCATTAACATAAGCATCATCTATTGCTTGTTCACTGCTAAGCTGAGTATTTTCTAAAGCTTTTTTTGCATTTGCTAAAGCCACTTTGGCTGATTCCACGGCAACTTCAGCGGCCTGGATGTCTTGTTTTGCTGCAGCACGAGTATTGATTAAATTAGTTAAAGCATTATCATAAGCGGTTAGTAAAGTTTGATCTTTTTCTAGCTGAATCATGGTTTTTCCGGCTTCAACCCAATCTCCTTCTTTAAAATAGACAGCCACAACCTTAGCCGTGATCTTAGGACTCACCTTTACCTTGTTCAATGGCTCAGTTACTCCAGAGGCAGAAATTCCTTGAGTAATAGTCTCTAAAGATACTTTTTTGGTTTCAACCGTTACCGTTTTTTTATTAAGCTCAGAATTAATATCAGCAAGATAAGGAGTTTTTGCTTTTTTGGTAAACAAAAAATTGCCCCCTTTTGCCGCAAAGAGCAAACCAGCTCCAATTATTAAACCGAGAGCAGCAGCAATACCCAAAAATATCTTTTGATGTTTTTTGTTTTTAATTAGATTTTTCATAAATTTTTGACAATTTTTCTAAAATCCTGACAAGATTTTTTAATTCTTCTATACTTAGTTGGCTTAAAATTTTTTTCATATTGCTGTTAATTCTCCTAATGCCTTTTTTAAGTTCCTCTTTTCCTTTGGGAGTAATAAAAAGACGAATCACTCGGCGATCGTTTTCATCATAAACTCTCTTCACCACCTTTGACTTAACAAGAGAATCAATCAATGAAGTCACTGAAGGCGGAGTAATGCAAAAATAATCAGCAACTTCTTTCATTAATGGATTCTTTTTTTCAGCAATGTAGCGCAAAACCTCTAAACGCAAAATAGAAAAAGGACCAAGTTGCTTTTTTTCTTTTTTTAATTGCCTATAAATTAAACGGTCGGTCTTGAAAATAAGAGAAATTAAATAATCTATTATTTTCCTGTTTGCTTTGCTATTGTTCATAGATACTTATTTAGCTTATCTAATAATTAGACAATCTAACTAAATTTAAAGACATAAAAAGTGTATTCAAAAACAAAAAATTTGTCAAGAAACCGGGCTATATCATGACTGTATTAGAAGAGAGAAAATCTAAATTTTATAAACGTTGCGCCAGAGGTTGAGGCGGATTTTAAGAAGCTGAGCTAAGACTTGGAAATAAGCTTTAAGTTTAACATGAGAATGAGGATCGTTGCGCCAATAAACTGGAATAATGGCAATTTTGTAGCCAAGCTTTCTTGCTAAAGCTAAAACTTCAATGTCAAAACCCCAGCCATTGATTGTGGCTTTAGAAAAAATATCTTTAGCTGCTTTTTCGGAAAAGCATTTAAAACCGCATTGAGTATCCCAAATTCCAGGCACCGCTAAAATTTGAATTAAAAGATTGCCAACATTTCCTAAAAATCTTTTCCAAAGCGGTTGAGGAATCGCTTGGCAGGCACCAGGAGCATCTTTGCTGTCTCGAGAACCAATAATTACTTCATAGCCCTGAGCAATATAAGGAAGCATTTTTTCAAAATGATCAATGGTGGTGGAATTGTCGGCATCCATAAAAAGACGCCAGCTTCCCTGAGAGAAAAGCATTCCTTGGCGCACCACGGCTCCTTTTCCTTGGTTTTGATAGTTATCGATTAATTTAAGATAAGGAAAAGTTTTTTGAAATTTTTTTACTACTTGAGCGGTGTTATCAGTGGAGCCATCATTGACGACAATTACTTCAACTAAAAAATCTTGTTTTTCAATCCAGCGATCAATATCAACTAAAGTTAAAGGCAATCTTTTTTCCTCATTGTAAGCTGGAATAATAACCGAAAGAAAGGGTTTTTGAGAAGATTTCACCACTTTTCAATCATTAAAAGCTTTGACCTTGGTTTTTTAAGATAGTTTTTAAAATATTGATAAATCGTTTCAGTTAGAAAAGGCAAAAAAGGATGAGCTATTTTTAAGGACTCAAATAAAACATAAGCTAAAACAATTTTGCTTTTTTCTTTTTGTTTTTCATCTAATTTTTTAAATTTTTCAAGATAAATGTCGCAGAAGCGGTGCCAGAAAAATTGATAAAAAACTTTTAAAGCTTTGCCAAGTTTGTAGCTTTCAATTAAATTTTCAATTTTTTTCTTGGTATCTTCAAGTTCTTTTAAAATTTTTTGATCGGCTTTAGTTAAATTTTTCTTTCTAATTTTTAAAGAAATTTTTTGATCGAGCTGAGAAAAAACAAAGCGGGAAGCATTCCAAATTTTGTTAAGAAACTTCTTTCCAGCAATAACTGCTTCATCGGACCAGCGGATATCTTGATTTTCTTGATATTGCCAGATTAAAGCAAAACGAAGAGCATCGGCGCCATAGGTTTTGATAAGATCCATTGGATCAACGCCGGTGCCAAGAGATTTTGACATTCTCTTTCCTTCTTTGGTTAAAATGGTTGGATGAATGAGAACTTTTTTAAAAGGAATTTTTTGGCAGATCTCCAAAGTCATAAAAATCATTCTTGCCACCCAGAGATTGATAATGTCTCGAGCAGTGGTTAAGACATCAGAAGGAAGCCAGAAATTAATTTCTTTTTTAGTTTTGGGCCAGTTTAAAGTGGCAAAAGGCCAAAGAGAAGAAGAAAACCAAGTATCAAAAACATCTTCAATTTGCTTTGGCTGGCATTGATGGCAAATTGGACATTTTCTTGGCTTTTTTAAAGAAAGGAAATATTCATTTTTTGAAAGACATCTCCAGATTGGCATTTGATGTCCCCACCAGATTTGCCTTGAAAGACACCAATCTTTAACATTTTTAAGCCAATCAAAATAAACTTTCTCCCACCTTTTGGGGATAAATTCAATTTTTCCCGAAGCAACCGCTTTTTCAGCCAGCTCTTTTAATTTTTCCATTTTCAAAAACCATTGCTCTTTTAAAAGAGGTTCAATTTTGTGATGACAGCGATAACAAATTGGAACTTTGTGAGAATAAGGTTCAATTTTTTCAATTAAATTTTCTTTTTCTAAATCTTTAATGATTTCTTCTCTGGCTTTCTCAACTTTCATTCCTTGATATTTTTCTGGTGCTGGAGCGCAAATTCTGCCTTGATCATCAATTATTTTTGGAATTTGAGAAAGATTTTTGAAATGATCAAGATAGATTTCATAATCTAAAGGATCATGAGCTGGGGTGATTTTTACCGCGCCGGTTCCAAATTCAATTGAAACCCGAGGGTCACTGATAATTGGAATTTCTCTTTTCACTAAAGGTAAAATTAATTTTTCTCCAATAATTTTTTGATATCTTTTATCTTTTGGATTAACTGCAACAGCAAGATCGGCAAGCATGGTCTCCGGGCGAGTTGTTGCTACTACAATATAATTAGCAGTTGGCTTTTGGCTTTTGGCAAGAGGATATTTGATGTAGTAAAGATAACTTTTTTCTTCTTGATATTCTAATTCTAAATCTGATAAAGAAGTTTGACATCTTGGGCACCAATTAACGATTCTTTTTCCCAAAAAGACCCAGCCTTTGTTCCAGAGATGAGCAAAAGCTTCTTTCACTGCCAAGCTATAATCTTTGTCCATAGTAAAGCGAGTTTTTTTCCAGTCACAGCTTGCTCCAAGTCTTTTAAGCTGCTTTAAAATGACATTGCCATATTTTCTTTTCCATTCCCAAACTCTTTCCAAAAATTTTTCTTTTCCTAAATCAAACCTTGTTTTTCCCTCTTTTTTTAATTCTTTCTCTACTACATTTTGAGTCGCAATACCAGCATGATCAGTGCCCGGAAGCCATAAGGTTTTATAACCTTTCATTCTTTTGTATCGAATGAGAATATCAGAAATGCAGGCATTTAAGGCATGCCCTAAATGAAGTGAGCCAGTGACATTTGGGGGTGGAAGAAAAATTAAAAATTTCTTTTTGGATTTAATTTTTTCAGGCGAAAAATAACCGCTTTTTTCCCAAAGCCGATAAATTTTTTCTTCAAAGCGCTGAGGCTGGTAAGGTTTTAAAAAGACTCTGGAAAGCTTAATCATTTTTTTAAGAAAATTTTATCGGAAAAAAGTTTTTTTTCAATAAACAAAAATTTGATTTTTATTTAAAAAGTTTTTAAAATTTTTGGTGATGAAAAAGAAAGTTAAAGTTTATACCACTCCAACTTGTCCTCACTGTTTGATGCTTAAGGAGTTTCTTAAAGAAAAAGGAGTTGAATTTGAAGAAATTGATTTATCTTTAGAAGAAAATCAAAAAAGATTTTTTGAAGAAATTTTTCCAAAAAGCCAAAGTTTGGGCGTGCCCCAAATTGAAATTGATGGCAAAATTATTGTTGGTTTTAATGAAAAAGAAATTTTAAAAGCTTTAGGTCTTGAAAAATAAAATGGTTTCTCTTTCCCATTTAAAAAAAGAGGATCCAAAACTTTATCAGTTAATCAAAAAGGAAATCAAAAGGCAAAAGGAAAGCTTGGATTTAATTCCTTCAGAAGCTTTGGTGCCGCTTTCGGTGCTTGAAGCTTTAGCGACACCGCTAACCAACAAATATTCTGAAGGCTATCCTGGTGCCCGTTACTATCCTGGAAATAAAATTATTGATGAAATTGAAATTTTAGCTCAAACAAGGGCTAAAAAAGCTTTTAATTTAGATGATAAATGGCAAGTAAATGTTCAACCTTATTCTGGTTCACCAGCAAATATTGCGGTTTATTTAGCTTTGCTTAATCCAGGAGATGTTTTGCTTGGACCAGCACTTCCTTCTGGAGGACATCTTACCCATGGCTCACCAGTTAACTTTTCCGGAAAATTTTATCGGGTAATTTCTTATGAAGTTGATCCAAAAACCGAAAGATTTGATTATCAAAAAATTGAGGAGCTGGCAAAAATTTTTCGCCCCAAAATCATTGTTTCTGGAACTACGGCTTATCCTCGAAAAATTGATTTTGAAAAAATTGGAAAAATTGCCAGAAGCGTTGGTGCCTATCATTTGGCTGATATCTCTCATATTGCGGGACTGATCATTGCCAAAAAACATCCTTCACCTTTTAAATTTGCTGATGTGGTCACTACTACCACTCATAAAACTTTAAATGGACCGCGAGCCGCGGTGATTTTTTCCCGAAAAGAAATTTCTCAAAAAATTGATAAAGCGGTTTTTCCTGGACTTCAAGGCGGACCTCATCAAAACACTATTGCTGCTATTGCTTTGACTTTTAAAATTGCCAGTTCAAAAAAATTTAAAAAAATTCAAGAGCAAATTGTAAAAAACGCTCAAGTTTTAGCAAAAGAGCTAAAAAAATACAAATTTCATTTGGTTAGTGGCGGCACTGATAATCATCTTATTTTAATTGATCTTAAAAACAAAAATATTTCTGGAAAAGAAGCCGAAAAAATTTTGGAAGAAGCTGGAATTTTGGCAAATCGAAACTCGGTGCCAGGAGATAAAAAACCTTTTTCCCCTTCAGGGATTCGCTTAGGCACACCTTCGATAACTTTTCGAGGTTTAAAAGAAAAAGAAATGATAAAAATTGCTCGCTTTATTTATGAGTTAATTGATAAAAAAGAAAAACCTCAAAAGATAAGAAAAGAAGTTCTTTTACTTTGCAAAAAGTTTCCTTTGAAATATAATTAATTTTATGAAGAAAAAGGAGCAAGTTAGCTATGCGCTTTTTCTTGCTTTTCAACTTGGCTTTTTAATTGTTGTTCCTTTAATTGGCTTTTTGTTTTTAGGAATTTTTTTAGATAAAAAATTTAATTCCTCCCCAATTTTTCTTTTGGTTTCCATTTTCCTCTCTTTTATCTTTATTTTCTTTGAAATTCGTCATTTTCTTTTGCCAATTATTCGAAAATAATCTATGATTAAAATTTCTCTTGAGCCAGAATATGTAATGAAAATCGGAAATTTTTCAATCTCCAATACTTTAATTTGTAGTTGGATTACTATTTTGATTTTAGTTTTTTTAACCTTTCTTGTAAGAAAAAGTTTTAAAAAAATTCCTAAAGGTAAAAGTCTTCAAAATCTTTTTGAAGCTTTAATTGAAAAAATTTTAAATTACATTGAAACCGTTGCTGGCTCGCGCAGTCTTGCTCAAGAAGTTTTTCCTTTAATTGCGACTTTTTTTATCTATATCGTTTCTGAAAACCTTTTAGCGCTTTTGCCGGGCTTTTTAGGAGCTTTGAAGATAGAAACTCCAGAAGGCACTTTTCCTCTTCTTAAAAGTCCGAATGCTGATCTTAATTCTACTTTAGCCTTGGCTTTAATTTCGGTTTTTTCAATTCAGTATTTTGGAATTAAAACTTTGGGCTTTAAAAGATATCTCAAAAGATTTTTCAATTTTGCCAGTCCTTTAAAATGGATTATTGGAATTTTTGAGCTTTTAAGTGATCTTACTAAAATTCTTTCCCTTTCACTTCGATTGTTTGGAAATGTTTTAGCTGGAGAAGTTCTTCTTTTAACTGTAGCTTTTTTTCTGCCTTATTTTCTTCCCTTGCCTTTTATGATTTTGGAAATTTTTGTTGGCATCATTCAAGCTTTTATTTTTGCCACCCTTTCTTTAGTTTTCATTAAAAGCGCCCAAATGGAATTTTAAAGGTCGTAAAAAAGAAAATTTTAAAATTTATGATTCATCCTTCGGCTCTGGTAATGGGACTTGGAACCTTAGGTCCGGCAATCGCCATTGGCTTGATTGGTTATGCCGCTTGCAAAGGAATTGCTCGAAATCCTGAAGCCGCCAGTTCAATTCAAACGATGGCAATTGTTGCCATTGCTTTTGCAGAAGCAATTGCCATTTACGCTTTAGTGGTGGCATTAATTCTTAAATTTATAAGCTAAAAATTTTATGGAGTTTTTAGGAAAAATCGGCATTGATTTTAAAATTTTGATTGCCCAGATCATTAATTTTCTGGTACTTTTATGGTTTTTAAAAAAATTTTTGTATCAGCCAATAATTAAAAACTTGGAAGAAAGAGCTAAAAAAGCTCAAGAAATTGAGGAAAAAGAAAAAGAAATTCAAAGAAAGATAAAGGAAATGGAAAGAAAAGAAGAAGAAATCATTGAAAGGGCAAAACAAAAAGCTCAAGAAATTATTGAAGAAGGAGAAGAAATCTCAATCAAGGAAAGAGAAAGGATTTTAAGAAGAGCTGAAGAAGAAATGAAAAAGATTTTAAAAGAAGCTAGAGAAAAAGCAGAAATTGAAGTTGAAAAAATGAAACAAAAAGAAAAAGAAGAAATTTTAAAGAAAGCCAAAGAAATCGTAAAAAAAGCTCTTTCAGAAAGTTTTACTTTAAAACTTCATCAAAAATATTTTGAAGAGGTTTTTCAAGAAATTGAAAAATTGGATTTGGAAAAAATAAGAAAAGAAATTGTGGAGGTAACCGTAATTTCAGCTTTTCCTTTGAAAAAAGAAGAAGAAAAAAGGCTTTCAGAGTTTTTCTTTAAAAAATTAGAAAATCCGGCTTTCAATCAAAAAGTTGATCCTTCTTTAATTGCCGGTATTGAAATTTATCTTAACGGATTTTCCATTAAAGCTTCTCTTAAAGAAAAAATTGAAAAAGCTATCTATGAGTGAAAAAGTTTATTTTGAAGAAATAGGAAAAGTAGTAAAAGTTTCTGGACCTTTGATAAAAATTGAAGGTCTTCCAACAGTAAAAATGGAAGAAGTGGTAAAAATTGGAGATAGAAAGGCTATTATTTTTCAGTTTGATTCAGAGTTTGCGATTAGTCCCAGTTCTAACAAAACCATTGATATTGCCTATGCCTTGGCTTTGGATGATCCTGAAGGAATAAAAGCAGGAGAAAAAGTGGAAAGAACTGGCGAAGTTTTGAAAATTCCGGTAGGAGAGAAATTTTTAGGAAAAGTAATTAATCCTCTGGGAGAAGATTATGATACTAAAATTTTGATTGAAGGAGAAGAATTTCGAAGCATTGAAAGAGAAGCACCTAAGATTATGGAAAGAGAAAGAGTTTCTCAACCTCTTGAAACCGGGATTAAAATCATTGATGCTTTATTTCCAATTGGTCGAGGGCAAAGAGAATTAATTCTTGGTGATCGAAAAACCGGAAAAACAACTATTGCTTTGGATACAATTATCAACCAAAAAGATGTCATTTGTATTTATACTTCAATTGGACAAAGAAAAGCTGAAATTGTTCAAATCATTAAATTTCTTTCTGAAAAAGGAGCGCTTGATTATACCACTTTGGTGGTAGCTTCTTCTTCGGACTCGGTAGTGCTTCAATACTTAGCTCCATTTTCTGCAATGACTTTAGGAGAATATTTTCGGGATAAAGGAAAAGATGTTTTAATTGTTTTTGATGACTTAACCAAACATGCCTGGGCGTGGCGAGAAATTTCTCTTCTTTTAGAAAGACCTCCAGGAAGAGAAAGCTATCCTGGCGATATTTTTTATCTTCATTCTCGGCTTTTAGAAAGAGCCGCAAAGATTAAAAAAGAACTTGGCGGAGGTTCAATTACGGCTTTGCCAATTTGTCAGACCAAAGAAGGAGATATTTCTGAATATATCCCAACTAATCTTATCTCTATCACTGATGGTCAGCTTTATCTTGAAACTGATCTTTTTCAAAAAGGATTTAAACCAGCAATTAATATTGGACTTTCAGTTTCTCGAATTGGAGCCCAGGCTCAAAAAAAATATCTTTCTCAAGCAACCGCAGGTCTAAAACTTCTTCTCTCCCAGCACAAAGAACTTGAAAAATTGCTTGAGCTGGAAACCAAGCTTTCAGAAAAATCTCAAAAAATTTATAAAAGAGGTGAGCTTTTACTTGAAATTTTTAAACAGGAAAAAGGAGAATTAGTTGACAGTATCTCCCAAAGCATCATTTACAGCGCGGTTTTGGAAGGCTTTTTGGATGATCTTCCTTTAGAAAAAGTAAAAGAATTTGAAAAAAATTTTTATCGATTTTTGGAAGATCTTCACCCAGAATTTAAAAAAGAAATTGAGCAAAAAGGTTGGAATCTAGAAAATAAAAAGAAATTAAAAAATTTGATCGAAGAGTTTAAAAATTTAGAATAAATTTATGGCAAAAAAATATCTTGCTTTAAAAAAAGAGCTTTTAAAAATTAAGGATTTAAAAGAAACCATCAAAGCTTTGGAGAAAATTTCAGCCGCAAATATTCACTTTCTCAAAATCACTTCTCAGCAGATGGAAGAGTATGAAAAAGAATTAAAAAGCCTTCTTTCAAATTTAAAAACCAAAGCTTTATCTCATCCTCTTTTTAAAGAAAAGAAGGTTAAAGAAAAATTAAAAGTGCTTTTGATGCCCAAAAAAGGGCTTTGTGGCTCTCTCTTAAACCAGCTGGCTGATTTTTTTGAAAAAGATTTAGATAAAAATGATAAAGTTTTAGTTGTGGGAGAGCAAGGAAAAAAGCTTTTAAAAGAAAGGAAAATAAAAATTGATTTTTTCTTCTCTGGCTTTGAAGAAATTCCAAAAGAAAGCGAGGTAAGAAAAATTAAAAAATTTATCCTTTTTCAGTTTTTGAAAAAGAAAGTTTCTGAAGTGATAATCTATTATCCTAAATTTGAAACTTTTGTGATTCAGAGACCGGCAAAATTCATTTTTCTTCCTATTGGAAGGGAAAAATTTGAAAAAGAAATTAAAGAAAGTTTTGATTTAGCTGATCCAATTTTTGAGCCAAATTTGAAAAAAGTTTTGGATTATCTTTTAAAAGAATATTTGGGAGTGGTTTTTTATCAAAAAATTTTGGAAACCAAGCTTTCAGAGCTTTCAGCCCGGACTTTTACTTTAGAAAAAGCAGGGCAAAAAACAGATGATTTAATCAAAAATCTTTCCTATCAATATCTTCGAGAAAAAAGAGAAGCGGTCACCAAAAGTTTGAATGATCTTTTTTCTCATCGAATGATAAAAAGAGATGAAAAAAGAAACTTTTAAAGGAAAAGTAATAAAAGTTTTGGGACCAATTGTGAGCGTTGAATTTGAAGAAGGAAAACTTCCTCCCCTTTTTCATCTTTTAAAAGTTGAAGGAGTAGAAACTCTTTTAGAAGTTGAAGAATATGAAAGTGAAAGTGTCGCTCGGTGTTTAGCTTTAGGTTTAACTCAAGGAATTAGCCGAGGAGCATTATGCGAAGATTTAGGAGAAACAATTAGCGTTCCTGAAGGAGAAAAAGTTTTAGGAAGAATTATTGATACTTTGGGAAAAAGCCTTGATCAAAAAGGAGAAATTGAAGCAAAAAGAATTTCAATCTTTACCTTGCCTCCTCCTTTAAGCCAGCAAAAAAGTCAACTTGAAATTTTGGAAACCGGAATTAAAGTGATTGATCTAATCACCCCTTTTTTGAAAGGAGGAAAAATTGGGCTTTTTGGAGGAGCTGGAGTTGGAAAAACCGTTCTTTTAACTGAGCTTATCCACAACACCTCCTTTAAAGAAAAGACTTATTCGGTTTTCATTGGTGCTGGAGAAAGAACCCGTGAAGCTCAGGAGCTTTATGAGACTCTTTTAAAACATAATGTTTTGAAAAATACTGCTTTAATTTTGGGAGAGATGAAAGAAAGTCCAGGAATAAGATTTCGGGTCGCTTTTTCAGGAATTAGAGTGGCTGAAAGTTTAAGAGATAAAGGATATGATGTGATGCTTTTTATTGACAATATTTATCGATTTTTGATGGCAGGAATGGAAAGAGCCGCAGTTTTAGGAAAAATGCCTTCTGAGCTTGGCTATCAAGCTAGTCTAGCTGAAGAAATTGGAGAACTTCAAGATCGAATTGTTTCTACTGAAAAAGGAAATATTACTTCGGTTCAAGCCATTTATGTACCGGCTGATGATTTCACTGATCCGGCAATCGTGGCAACTTTTCCTCATTTAGATTCAATTGTCATTCTTTCTCGAGAAGAAGCCGCTAAAGGAAATTATCCCGCTTTAGACATTTTAGCCTCTTCTTCTTCGGTCCTTGATCCAGAAATTGTTGGAAAAAGACACTATGAAATTGCCATGGCGGTAAAAAGCCATCTTCAAAGATATAAAGAACTTCAACATATTATCTCAATTCTTGGAATTGAAGAACTTTCTTTAAAAGATCGAATTATTGCCAAAAGAGCTGAAAGATTAAGAAAATTTTTAACTCAACCACTTTTTGTCAGTGAAGAATTTAGTGGAAAGAAAGGAGTTTATGTGCCTTTAGAAAAAACTTTGGAAGGATGTGAAAGAATTTTAAATGGTGAATTTGATGAAGTTGATCCGCAAGAGCTTTATATGAGAGGTGAAATTTAAAAGAAAAAGGGGCTTTGAAAGCCCCTTTAAAAAAAATTTTTTAAGGAAGAATTTTTTCTAGAAACTCTACAATTTCTTGAACTTCTTTTTTTCTGTAAAAAAGAACCAAAGGACTTAAAATAAAAACCTCTTTTGGAATAAAAGCGATTCCTGGAAGTGACTGCTCGGGATGAGCTAAAAAAAGAAAAAAACCAATTACATATAACACAAAAAGAACACTAGCAATACATCCTGCAAAAAATAATCCTGAATAAATGAGCTTTTTCAGCATTTTCCCCTCCTTTTATTTTTTAATCTGCCACCTAATTTTTACCAAAAAATCTCTAAAATGTCAAGATCAAGCGACAATAATCACAAATTCGCCTTTGATTTTTTCTTTTTTTAATTTTTCTAAAACATCGCTTATGCTTCCCTCAATTTTTTTCTCAAAAATTTTGGTAAGTTCTTTAAAGACAATTACTTTTCTCCATTTACCAGTTTTGGCTGAAAGCTGTTTGAGTTCTTCTAAAGTTTTTAGGATTCGATGGGGGCTTTCATAAAACACTACCGGATATTTTTCCTCTAAAATTCTTTTTAAAAATTTTTGTCGTTTTTTCTTTTTCGGAGGAAAACCTAAAAACAAAAAACGGTCACCATAAACCCCAGAAGCAGAAAGAGCCGCAATTAAAGCGCAGGGTCCAGGAATAGGAATCACTTTTAAATCTTTTATCTTTTTTTGAGCTTCTAAAATAAGCTTTGGAGCTGGATCACAAATTCCGGGAGTGCCTGCTTCAGAAATGAGAGCAATTTTTTTTCCTTGTTTTAAAAGTTCAATGATTTTTTCAATCTTTTTTTGAGAAGAATGTTGATGATAAGAGATAACTGGTTTTTTGATTTCATAATGATTTAAAAGAATTTTAGCTTTTCGGGTATCTTCAGCCAAAATTAAATCAACTTCTTTTAAAACTTCAAGCGCTCTTAAAGTGATATCTTTTAAATTTCCAATTGGTGTGGCAACGATGTAGAGCATAAAAAGTTAAAATTCCAAATTCCAATTTCCAAATTCCAAATAATTTGGAATTTGGTGCTTGGAATTTGGAATTTCTATTATTTTGGTCATTCGGTCATTGGAATTTTGGAATTTAATTGGAATTTGGGATTTGAGATTTGGGATTTTCACTTTTCAGCCAGATATTTAAGGTAAAATCCAACAATGGCAAAGGCGATGGCGACATTTAAAGATTCTTTTTTTCCTTCCATTGGAATTTTTAAAATCAAATCACATCTTTTTAAAATCTTCTTTGAAAGACCTTTAACTTCATTTCCTAAAACCAAAGCGATTTTAAGATTTTTTGCTTTGGATTTTTTGATTTTAAATTCATAAAAAGGAAGGGCTGATTTTACATTTTCAAGAGCAATAATAAAAAATTTTTCTTTTTTTAATTTTTCCAAAAGGCGCCAAGTGGCTGAAACTTT
>Ga0190307_1000306_pt1 | contig 14715 bp, 17 predicted proteins | sample 48700745_MG_FD_161653 | JGI IMG/M metagenome (GOLD analysis project Ga0190307, IMG submission 161653) | Hydrothermal vent sediment bacterial communities from Southern Trench, Guaymas Basin, Mexico - 4870-07-4-5_MG | ecosystem: Environmental > Aquatic > Marine > Hydrothermal vents > Sediment ... | reverse complement strand
AAAATATTTAAAGGTTTCTCCCCGGAAATTTTCGGTTAACACCCGCTCAATCCCAGAATTTCGAAATTTTACACCCTAAAATTTTACGGAGTTAAGGTTGTAAAAAATCAAATTCGAAATAAATACCCGATTGAGTTCTTTATCCGAAGTGGTGATTGTAAATATCAATACAAACAGAGATTTGGGAGGAGAACGAATAGCGTATATTACCCCAAGCTGGAGGTGGTTTACTCTTCTGAAATCGTATCAAAATGGGATGCATATGGTATTATTTTTGATGGTGGTGTGGGTGGATACATCAACGAAAAGAAAGTCGCGTATTCGCTCCCGATAAATACGTGGTCTCATATTGCAATGAGTTATAATGGTTCTGAACAAAGACTCTACATAAATGGTACGCTGGTTGCAACACGTATTTTTTCAGAAGCAATCACTTTAAATCCAAATTCGTTGATAATCGGTTCCGGATTTAGTGGTATTATAGACGAGTTAAAAATTTTCAATGTTACTCTTACTGCTGATGAAATAAGAGCAGAATATTTAAGAGAGAAATTTAATTTGCACATATAACTCTTGAAATTAAGGTTGTTTAAAATCGCTCACGTTCGAAAAGGGCATCCTTCGGCAATTCTTTAATTTTTTATTAACCCTCTCGTCTATGTAAAATTCATGAGAATACGGAGAATGCAACCTTCTGATGTCGAGGATGCGGTGCGGATTTGGTCCGGTGCGTTTCCCAAGCGCTTCGCACCCAGCGCTCCCAAGTCCAGGGAGATGATAAAACGAATGTTGAAGGAAGACCCTAATCTCTGCTTTGTTGCGGTTGAAAAAAAGCGGGTGGTGGGGTTTGTGATGGGAAGCAGATTCTCGGGTGATGTGGTGAGCATGGGTCCGATCGCCGTTGACAGGAATCATGTAAGGAAGGGTATCGGCAGGGCTCTCGTTGAAAGATTCGAAAGGGCTTCGAGGAAAATGAAATATTCCGCAATCATTCTCGCAACGAGATATCTCTGCGATACGGGAAAAAGAGTGTGCGAAGCTTCCGGTTTTTACGAGGCTTTGGGATTTAAAGAAGTAGCGAGGTCGAAAGAAAAAAGAATTTATTTCAAACGAATCTAAGGAAAGCACGGGAATTTTATAACCTCGGGATATCCCCTTCATCGAGCACAATCACGTTGCGCAGATACTTTCTGTGCGGCTTCCCTGCTTTTACTTCGACCTTCAAATCTCCCGCGATGCAGTCTATTTCGTAGCGGTTTCTGAAAACGATTCGGTTTCTTCCATTTTAAATTCCTTCCCCTTTACGTTTCTTCTCTATTCGCAATTCGTATAAGTTTTTCAATTTCTTTTCTTATACTTTCTTTCCTAAGAAGTAGTTTGTTTTTCAGGGTTTCGAGATAATCCATAAAATTTTCGAGTTCTTTAATGTTTATTTTGACATCTTTAAGATAATATTGAGCTTCCTCTCTCTTTCTCTTTAAATTTTCCACCACTTCAATTGTTTTCTCATTTTCACCAATTAATTTGAGAATGTACTTAAAGCAGAGAATTGAGCAAAAATGATTTTCGCTTTTTATTCCCATCAATCTCAAAAACGCGTAAACAGAATAATAAGCGCAATAGTATGCGACAACCGGAATCCACCTTTTCAGAATTCTGCCCCTCTTAAGATTTTCCAGATCTTCCTTTGCGACAGAAAAGTAGGAGTTAAACTCTTCTTCACTTGGTAAAGTGATTTTAATTCCGGTTTTTATTCGCAGACACCATATAAACTCTTTCTCCACTCCATAACCACCTCTATGAAATTTTCAAAACCTTTAATTATAGCATGTTTTTTTATTATACTTAAAACCGTTTGATTTTTACCTTTCAATAGTTTCTTAAACTCGCCGAGAGAAAAAGCGAATCCGTGTTTGCATTTTCCATTCACAACCAATATATCGATATCACTTAATTCCGTTGCCTCAAAAGAAGCGTAAGAACCAAAAATTAAAACTATCTTTCCTTCGGCATTCTTCACCTTTTCCAGAAGAAAGGGATATTTCTCTAAAATTTTTGCCGTATATAAAATTTCTTCTTTAAGCAGCTCGATTTTCAGCAGCGTGTTTTCAAGATTCGGATAGAGAAAGTAACTTCTCCCTTTCACAGAAATCTTAATCAAATTTTTTCTTTCAAGCTCTTTTACTATTCTGCTGGCCTTGGATACAGAACACTTGGAAATTCTGCTCGCTTCCCTCAGCGTAAGCGGAGCGTTGTAAAATATTGTTCTCAAAATGAAACACATGTTATATATTTGGAACAATAGATATAAAAGATTTACTCGGATGCGAACAACTCAATCAAAAACCTCGGAATCTCTTCCTCATCCAAAATCCTAACTCCTTTCGGATACTTTCGGTGCGGCTTCCCCGCTTTAACTTCTATCTTTAAATCTCCGGCGATGCAATCTATTTCGTAGCGGTTGCGGTAATAGTAAATCTCGCCGAATTTTCTTAGCAGATGTTCCTGAACTATCCATTCGTAGAGAAAGTCCTTTCTCACTTCAAGATTGAAAACGCTCGCTACAGCTCTGACAATTCCGGGATCCCTTATAAAAATCTTCTTTTCCTTTCTGAAAAGCACGTTTTTTCCTTCCTTCCTGCAAGCAGCTTTCGTGACGAAAAGTTCTTCAAGCGCTTCCAGATACTCTCTTACGGTAATATGAGAAATCTGAATTTCGCTTCCTACGGCACTGTACGAAAGAGCGGAAGGAGCTTTCGTTATAATCTGCGAAAGAATCTGCATGGCGAGTTTGTAACTTTTATCTATCTTCGAAAGATCGCTTTCCAGTCCATCGAGAAAATCCGAGAAAAATTCCGCTCGTCGGTTCACCGCTGCAGGAAATCCTCCGAAAGCGGCGTATTCTTCAAACGATTTTCTAATAATCTCTTCGTATTTTTTCTTGAAGGGAATATTCTTTACCCTGAGGTATTCCGGGAAGGAGAGAGGAAGAACGTAGACTTTCTTACCTTTTCCCTTTCTTCCCGGAAACAGTTCTGCATGCTTTTTGAGCTTCATCGAAATTGAGCCAGAGACTATCACCACGCTGTTCTCGAACTTTCCTAAGTCGATAAAGCCCTTGACAACCTTCCACCAGTTTTCTATGGACGTTACCTCATCAAGTACGAGAATATCCTCCTTTTCTCTCATTTCGAAATATTTTTCAAGCATTTTTCTGAGATGATGCGCATCTATAAACGGCTCGCAGCTGAGATAGGTTATCCTCTCCGCTTCCGTACCGCTTTCGATAAGCTGTTTTATCAGCAGTTTTATTCCCGTTGTCTTCCCAACTTGCCTAGGACCGATAACGAAATTGAGCGAAAACGGTTCGAGAGAGATTTGCTTGAGCCATTCCGGGAGCCATTTTATTTCTTGGACCTTCCATTCTCTTATGTGCTTATCCTTTTCCTCCCATTTCTCATCCTTCCACCAGGGATTGAATTCTAACCACATATTGAAATTATTACTTTCAACACTTTATAAATACATTGAAAGTATGAAATTCAATTCAGAAAAACAGCTCCAGCAAAAATCTCGGCAAACCTTCCTCCTCCAAAACTTTCACCCCCTTCGGATACTTTCGGTGCGGCTTCCCCGCTTTAACTTCTACCTTCAAATCTCCGGCGATGCAGTCTATCTCGTAGGAATTTTTGAAGTAGTAAATCTCGCCGAATTTTCTTAGCAGATGCTCCTGCACGATGCCCTCGAACAAAGCGCTTTCGAGGAATTTCGTTCCTGTCCAGAAGGAAAATGCATGGTAAATGAAAGGGTCTCTGAAAAAGATTTTCTTTTCCTTTCTTTTTATCGAATATTTGTCTTTCCAGTAAACTCTTTTGGCAATGAGCGAATCCTCGAAGAACTCCACGTATTCTCTAACAGTTTTGTGGGAAATCTCTATTTCCTTTGCTATTGAATGGTAGGATAGAGCGGAAGGTATCTTTCTTAAAATCGCCTCTATCATTCCCTCGAAGATTTCGGTGCTTTTCTCGTGCTTTCTTGCTTCTGAAATCACCGCGCTTATGAAGCTCTCCTTCGCATCTTTATGTTTATTTATAGATTTGGGAAAGCCACCCACCTGCTTGTACTCCTCCCAAAGCTCCCTCATCAAATCTTCTCGATACAATATCTTTCTCGGATTATAGCCCTTTACTTCAACAAATTCCGGAAACGAAAGCGGAAGCACGGCTATTTCCCTTCCCTCTCCCTTTCTTCCCGGAAATCTTTCCGGGGCTTTTATTATATTTAATGTTGAAGAGCCTAACACAGTTACGGCATCGTTTTCGAATATTCCTCTATCTATGAGAAATTTGATAACCTTCCACCATTCCCTCACGCCGCTAACCTCATCGAGAAACAGAAAGGAAGCATCGACTTTTTCCTTTCTTCTTATCTCTAAATAGCTCTCTATTATTTTTCTGAATTCTCTGATAGAGCTGATGAGCTCGAAATCGAAGAAGAACACCGCGAAGGGATTTTCTTTGTTGAGAATTTCCTTTATCAAAAGTTTTATACCAGTGGTTTTTCCTAACTGCCTTATTCCGTAAATAAAGTTCAGGGAAAAGGGTTTCAGAGAAATCCGCTTTATCCATGTCGGTACCCATCTCACTTTTTGATTTTTCCAATCTTTTAGATGCTTATCCCTTTCTTCCCAATTCTCATCGCTCCACCAAGGATTCTGAAGCGACAGCCACTCCATATGATACTTAAGTATCAATCATTTATATATACTTTGATACCGGATTCCCAAAGTGTTTCCAAAATTAGCGTGATGATGGAATAAGCAGGAAGAATTCCTTTTAAAATCAGAAGAATTATCGGAAACAGCGACGCGGGATTTCCCTTTAATTCTTCACAATCATTACGAAACAAATGCTCGGGCAAAAGTAAGTTCGATACGCTCATGCTCGAAACGGAAACAACCGATTCCCAACCAAAATCTTCCTTTAAATCCGTTACCTCCTCTTTCCGCACTTCTTTTTGTAATACAGGGAGAACGTTACGACCGCGAGGGGGGTGATAACGAGGTAGCTCAATAACACACCGATTAAAGTTATGAAATTAACCAGAATATGCAGCGCGCCGAAGAACAGGAGAAGGGCGAGGAGTTCGAGATAATTCTTCTTCGCCGTGTCGAAGCTCAGCACAAGCGTTTCGCTCACCCCCCTTCCGTCGGCGATCGCTGGATAAACGAGAACGAAAAATACGGAAAGAAACACGGAAACAACCGCAACTGCTATTCCGCTTACTTCAGCGCCTATCGCGTGGTTGAGCGGTGCGAACGGAAGAAACGTTAGGGTGAACGCTCCGAGATAAAACAGCAGCACCGCAGCGCTTGCCGCTATGTAGCGCAGGAAATATTTTCTGATGGTGGTGAACATCGTTTTCAATTTCGTTCTTTTCCTGAGCGATTCAATACCCATTCCGTACAAACCCAACTGCAGCAGGAACAAAATAAAAAGCGATGCGAAGAACAGCGCAACCATCGCGAGCCTCTCGGCAACGACTTCGGCGGGCAGCGCCTCTTCATATAGAGGATATTCGTACATGAAGAAGAACGAAACCGCAGAGAATAACACCAGCAGAAATACCGCGAACATCACCAGTCCCGCTTCCAGGAAGGATGTTAAATTCTTTGTGTAAATCTTCCACGCCCGCCTGATGTATTCAAAACACATGGTTATATTTTGTCTGCGATGGTTTAAAAATGCATTGAAGGGGCTTTGCAACAGTCGCTTCCAACCACCTGCAAGCAATCGATAACCCCGCCACGAGAATTTTTACCCAACGCGGCAGAGCGCGTAACGTTCGCCTCGCCGAAATTATTTTTCCTTTATCGCACCCCCTATCGCTGCCTTCCGGATAGAACGCCGAACCCTGATAGCACCGCTTAATTCAGCGCACTCTTCCCTTGTTTTTAATTATCTCCGATAACACGATAACGAAAGAGAGTTTCGGCGTTTGACATCATCATACCGATTTCAGAAAGACTCTCTACATACCTTTCCTATGCCGCGTTGCTTCCGCCGGCTTCCTTCGTCGACCCTGCCTCACGGAAGTTTTCGAAGGTATTAAGTAAGCCGAAAATTTTGGCATTCGTGCTTGCGACAAGCGTTCTACGAATGCGTCGCTCTTTTCCTTACGACGATCATCGCATGGTCCCTTTCGTAGGGATCCAATTCCACCAGCTCAACGGTTTCGAATCCGTGCTCTGTCAATTTTTTCCTTTCGAGCGCGTATATCTCCTTCGGCTCCTTGGTTACATCTATGCTTCTCGATTTTATCGCTATCATCATGTAGCCGCCCTCTTTAAGAAACTCGTCCGCGTTTCTCATAGCGATATTCACTTCATCAGGCTGCGCGATGTCGCAGTATACAACGTCTACGCTCTCCACCCAGAAGTAGTCCGCGGGTTTTCTCGCGTCCGCTAAAATGGGTATGAGGTTTCTTCTCGACTCCGCGAGAACCACGAATTCGCGGAACACGCGCGGTGAAAACTCAACGGAGTAAATTACACCCTTATGCTTTACTATATCGCTGAGATGGGAGCACGTCGTTCCCGTGGCGGCACCCAAGTAAAGCACCTTACTACCTTCTCTTATCGGAAAGCATCTCAAACCGTTGAGAATCGCGGCGCACACCTTGCTTCTTTCCGGTTCCCATATCCTGTATTCCGCACCGTCTATAACTACCGTTTTCTCACCGTAGACCTTTTTCCCGGGCACGAGATTTCTCGTTGCGATATGCTTTCCTATCCTGAACACCCCTTCAAATATTTTTTCAACCTTCACGCTACTCACCCCTTAAAATTCTTTCTATCTCTTCCTTCAGTTCCTGCTTCAACCTCGAGCTTTCATCCCTACCGGAATAGTAATCGATTTTCGATGCAACGCTCAATTTCGCCGCGATTGCGCGCGCTATTTTACCGCGCTTCTTTTTGGGAGCGGTTCTGACCCACGCGCATTCAAAAAGTATGCCGTGTTTCGGCGGTTTGGATTTTCTGCTTCTCAGGTGCCTGAACAGCGCCTTTTCGGCGCCGAGCAGCTGTATGGTGGAACTCGGCAGTTTGGCGAGTTTTTCTATGGAACCCGCTTTCGTAACGAGTTTCGCGAGAACGATGGGCTCTATCAATGCCGAGGAGTTCGGCATGAGTTCGCGCAGGGTTTTCGCCACGTATTCGTTAAGTTTCTCTTTCAGTTCGTAAAGTTCGCGAAGCGTTTTCGCGAATTCCTTCAGCATCGTTATATCTTCTTGGTTCAGCTCCATGCCGACGCTTCCCTTATAATCCGGAAACCCTTCGCGCCTGCCGTACTCGAGAATCGCGTTCGCCAGCTCAGCTCCAGCGAGTTTGCACTCGGGATAATGCAGCGTATACCATTCACGCAGTTGCTCCGAGAACGTATTCAACACTTTGTTAACGTTTTCGAGCGTGGATACAGCGCGAATCACGAGAGTATCGCGCGTCACGAATTCCTTCATTCTTTTCGCGGTTAGAACACGCGCCACTCGCCACACGAACTCGTTGAATTCCCTTTCGTCGCTGAAGAAACCGAGATCGAGCGCGAGGCGTCTTACCCTGCTCCTTATCATTCGTTGCGCATCACTGCCCACGCGTATTTCAGCGTTCAACCCCTCGAGAAATTCCCTGTCGATTTCCCCACGCAATTTTTCCGCGACCGCTTCCGGGTTTTTATCGAAAAGCTTGTACGCTACCAATCTTCCGCTTTCGTCCAGAGCGATGTAGCCGATTATGCTTTTACCTGCGTAAACGCAGCGCATGAAAAAATAATAGCGAATTAACTTAAGAATGTTTCCGTAAAGGAATTTTATATGCTCGAAAAACTGGCGCTCGTTGCTCTCGCGAATGTGCTTCCCACCCTCGAGCAGGTCGCCGCGATACCTCTCGGCATGGCTTTGGGTTTGCCTCTCGAATACGTGGCGCTCGTTTCGCTCATCGCCAACCCGCTTGTGTTTTTTCCCGTATACTTCGCGCTCGAATTTTTTTACGAAGGCGTGCTTTCGAGAATAAAAAGATTTAACGATTACCTCCTTAAGGTAAGGGAGAAGGGTAAGCCCTACGTGGATAAATACGGTATGGTAGGCATAGCCCTGTTCGTTGTGCTGCCCACCCCCTTCACGGGCACGTATACCGCAACGGTTTTGAGCTGGCTGTTAGGTCTCGAGATTAAAAAATCTTTCGCTGCGATTGTGCTGGGCTCCGCTCTGCGCACCGTTTCGATTTCCCTTGCCGCCGGGGGGACGCTAACGTTACTTTCTGCGATTTTCTGAAAGGTGCGAGAGATGGGCGAGTACTACAAAGAAATCATGGGTTTAATAAAGGGAAACTCCTGTGAGGCAAAAAAGTTTAGAGACAGCGAGGATAGATTTCTTTTTTTCGAGGAATTGTTCGAAAAAACGCTGGATACGGAAAGAATAACCAACGAAGTTGTACGGCATGTAACGAGAGAACTCGAAGAAAGAAACCTTGAGGTTGGAATTCCCGTAAGCGCGTTGATGAACCTCTCTCCAGAAAAGGAATTCGAAATCGAAACAAAGCGCGCGCACGATTACATGGGAGCGTGGATTAAGAGAAAATCCGTCACGATTAATGGCGATGTCGGCAACTGGCTTGCAGACGGAACGGACGGCGGGAAAATCGTGGTTAAAGGAAATGCCGGGAATTTCGCGGGAAGCGAGGCGAACGGCGAAGTTGTTATCGAGGGAGATGCCGGAAACTATGCGGGTGCGTTCCTCGACGGCGGAATCCTCGTGATTAAGGGAAGGACCGGTGCGGAAACAGGGTATATGATGAAGCAAGGTGAGATCTACGTGGCGGAGCTGGATTTGAACAATCTGAGCATGAGCATGAGGGGTGGAAGTATATACCGTGGATTACCTACGCATATGCAGGGCGACCCGGAACCAGTTTGGGTATTGAGAATATTGAAATCTTCCGACGATGAGGTAGCATTTTTCTACTTCAGTAAGAAGAACAGCACCTCCCTCCTCGCCGAAAAGATTAATTACGTGCTAACCACCAAGTTTCTGCATTCCTGAAGAAAATCGGCAGAAGAAGGTTTCCCGTCGCTATTTCATCCTCGGAACAAAACCCGCTTTATCCGCGACTTTTGGATGCTTTTTATCTCCTCCATCACTTTTTCCGCCAACTTTTTCGTTTCCTTCAGATGAGGGCTGCGCAGTTCTTTTAAATAGTATTCTCTGAACAACTCCGGCGTATCTTTGAAGATCGTTTTGTAAAAACACCTTATCTCTAAGGTTAGTTTTTCCTCCGAAGAGGTATAATCGACAACCACCTCGGCGCGGGAAACCGAGTCGAAATCTCTCGTTACCTCGAAGGCGCCCTCTATAACTTCGCCGTGCTGCGACGCGAACACCCTCATGGGTTTTATTTCGTTCAGCGTTCCGTATTTCGATAATTTCTCCATGAGGTCGCTAACCGTGTTTATGGGGTTACGCGTATTGAAAGATACTTTTTTCTCAAGAATGCTTTCTATCAACTCTTCCATTATTAACATTAGATTTTCTAACTTATAAAATTCTTGCAGGTTTTTCGGAACGGGAGTCGCGAGCGGTGCTGACAAATTAAAAATTTTCCGGAAATTTATTTTATGCGCTGCCTGAACCTTCTCAAAACGCTGGTGGAATTCAATACGGATAGCGAAAACGGAACGCAGTTCGCGGAATGCGCAGAATATTTGAAAGGTGCGCTGGAAAACGTGTGCGACCGGGTTAGATTCATAGGTAAAAAAGAGAGGCCGAACGTTTACGCGGAAATAAACAACGGTTGCAACACCACGCTCGGTTTCTGCTGCCATTACGATGTCGTTCCTCCCGGAGAGGGGTGGAAAACCGATCCCTGGAAACTAACGATAAAAAAGGGTAGAGCGTTCGGAAGAGGCGTCGCGGACGATAAGGGTAACATAGCGAGTTTGATTTCTGCGCTAGAGCAAATAAAACGGGCGAAGTATAACGTTAAAGTTATCGTAACGCCAGACGAAGAAATAGGCGGAAGGATAGGACTCGAATACCTGCTGAGGAAGCATCTAAGCACGGTTAAGGCGAACTGCTACTACGTTCTTGATTCCTCTCCGGAATACATAAGCGTAGGGTGCTCTGGAGTGATGGCGGGAAGAATCGTAGTTAAGGGAAGGGGCGGACACGCGGGCTACGATTTTCTCTGCGATAATCCTTTGTGGAAGCTGGACAAGGTAATCGCGGTGCTTAAGGGATACAGAAGAATCAGGGAGAGAAAGGTTTCCAGCTTAAGGGCTTACAAAGGACCGAAGCGCAATCTTTACGGAAGATTTAACATCACGGTGATTCGCGCCGGCTGCAAATTCAATGTAATACCGAACAGCGTCGAAATCATGTTCGATGCGAGACTCCTTCCGGAGGAGAAGCTCAACCAAGCGGAGAACGAGCTGAAAAAATATCTCGAATCGCATATGAAGGTCGATTACGAACTGAAGATAGAGACGGGTGCCGAAGGGTACTGTTTAAGAACGAGGCACATGAAATACGCGGAGCTTCTCAAAGATGCGGTACGCAGGGCAACGGGCAGGAGACTGGAATTTTACGGCGAATTCGGAAGAGCCGACAGTTCGTACTTCGCTCGCTTCAACATCCCTTCGGTGGGCTACGGGATTTTGAGGAGGGAATACAACATTCACGCCGCCAACGAGTTCGTTCGCATAGAGGATTTAACCGCGCTGGAACGCGTGCTGATAAAGCTCCTTGAAGGTTAGAAAACGATTCTCCCGTTTTTCATTATCAATTTTTTATCCGCGTATATCTCGGAGCGCTTTCTCATATCCTTGAAAAAGTCCCAGTGAATCGTTGCCTCGTTCCTTCCGCCGAACGAACGGTTGCTTCCTATCGCGATGTGAATCGTTCCCCTGACTTTTTCGTCCACTATGGTTAACCCGCCCGTAATTTTCGCTTTAGGATTCGTGCCTATGCCGAGTTCGGCGATGTAATCCTTTTTGCCAGAGGAATTTTTCATCACGCTCTCGAATTCCCTTTCACCTTTTTCTATGCTGTAATCGACCACCCTCCCGCGCCTGAACCTAAACCACACGCCACGAACCTGCTTACCGTAATGCCATAAACACGGCAGATCGAAGTATATTTCGCCGTTCGCAGACGTTTCTATCGGTGCGACGAAAACCTCGCCGTCCGGCAGGTTGAGAAAGCCCATTTTCTCCTTTTCCCACAGACCGCATGCGTTGTGGAGAATTCTTCCCTTGATGGAGAGCTCGAGCTCGGTGTCCTTTCCGTAAATCTCGATTTTGCTCGCGCCCTTAAGCAGATTTATCAGCGCGCGGTTGTATTCGTAAATTTCATTGTAATTAGCGTTCAAACACGACCAGAATATTTTCGAGAGTCGCTTGAAGGAAATCCCTATCGCCTTCGCGGTTTCCTTGGTAACGAAGCCGACGAGCGCTATTTTAACTTTTTTCTCGATAACGCGTCTATCTTTAATACGCCTTATGGGTTTGTAAGCCTTCCGCCTTACTTCCAGTTTTTCCTGCGGCAGTCGTTTTTCCAGCTCCGGGTTCTGCTCATCGATTATGATTTCTGCATCAACCTTCTCTGCTATGAATTTGGATATCGCGGGCACGTGCTTCAGAAATTTTTTATCTATGTCCCTGTAGATTCTGTACGCGAGCTCGGAACTCTCGTAAGTTATTATAGGGTGCGCGCCCCTTATCGCGCACTCGTAAGCCATGTGCTCCGCGAATCTCAGCGACTCGGGACCTGCGTGAATGAGAACCGTTTCCCTTTCACCCAGCGAGAGATGCTCCGCAACGATTTTCCCTGCTATTTTCCTAAGGAGATTCTCGTTCATATTCCCACCGTTGAATATTAATTTGCACTTCAAAATTTAAAGGTTAAGAAGTCCCGTACGTTCTTTCCAACGTCGGCATGACGGCATCGAATTAACTTTACTTTTACCCCCACCGCTGCCCCTATTCGTAATAATCATGGAAGAAAAAGGATTGATTAAAGGAAATAATGTTTCGCTACGCTCGCGATAATTCTCGCCGCCTATCATGCTGGCGTTGGAAAGAGCCGTCCCGCGCGATTGCAATCGTTCTTTTCGTTGTTGATTATAAATTTAGAAACGGGCGAATCCTCCAGCGTGGCGAGGAAACAGCGCGAGAAAATCAATCCGTGAGTTCTATCTCTATCTTCACATCGGGAGGCATGGGGATACGCGTGACCTGCTTTAAAACGCGCGGATTCGCGGCAACATCTATTATTCGTTTATGAATCCTCATCTCCCAGTGGTCCCAGTTTCTCGGACCGCCTCTGTGCATGCCATCTCCGCAGGGCGTGCGGATGCACGTGATTCTCAATCTTTTTACCGGCAACGGTATAGGGCCGCGCACAGGGACGCCTATCTTGTTAGCCAGATCCTTTATTTCGTGAGCCACCTCATCCAGTTTCTTCGGGTCGCGTCCCCACAGCTTTATCCTCGCCTTCTGCATACGCTCACCACTATTTGCTCTACCACAACTATTTTTATAAAGTTTAAACGTTTAATTCCTTTTAAATCCGCACCACGAACTTTTTATTAATATCAAAGCGTGCAAAAGATTAAAATTATGCTCAGAGGTATATCGCAGGTTGATTTTGCGATTGCAAGCGCGATGTTCATTCTGCTCTTCGCGTTTCTCGTGGGATTCGCGACGGATTACTTCACCTCGATGAAAAACGATGTGATAGCATTAGAAAAGAAAACCTCGGCATTAACTTTTTTCAGAGATTTGCTGAGCGAAGGCGAGCCCCAGAACTGGGCTTCGCTTCTGCGAGAATACCGCAACGAAACCGGTGCGTACTGGGGACGGAGCTTTAAGCGCGCCACCAACGAAACGCTCGCTTTATTTACAAACGGTGAGATTAATCAAAGCAACGACGGAAAATACGCGTGCGTCGTAAATGATGAGGGTGCCGATGCGTTCGAAGCGAAATTCCCGAATCTCTCGCTTCCGGGCAACGCGATAATCGGCGAGGTTAAATTTAAAGTAATTTACAACGCAACGAGTTTCGAAACGAGCAGCGGCAGCGGGGACTGGAAGGACGATTTCTACGTGTTTTCGACCTATCTCGAGGATTGGGGAGGCGAGGCGGGAGTTGAATGGATAGAGTGGAACTCGAGCAACGCGAAAAGCATAGTTAAAAACTCCACGCTGGCAAACGCGATGCGAACGACGCTGTATTACAAACCAACAGGTGCGCCCGGTACTGCATGCTTCGACCTTATCAACGTTAGCGTTGAATGGAGCGTTTATCCGTTTTATCCGAGAAAGTTGGGTTTGATGACGAAGATTTACGAGTTCACGCTCGAGGTGAACAATTCGCTGCCGTATTACAAGACGCCCGCCGCAAGCGCCGTTGATTTAACGAACGAACTGGTCGAGATAAACTTCTCGCAGCTGGGTTTTTCTGACATCGACTTCAACTCGATTCGGGTATACGAAGGTAGCAACCCCGTGGCGTGCGCCGTGAACAGCGCAGCGAAAACGTTGAACTTCACGGTATCTCTCGCTGCCAATCAAAGCAGGTACTTTACTATTTTATTCGACGATGACTCAAATTTCACCGCGCCGTTTTGCGACGATGCGATAAGCGGCGTCGATAACCTGAGCGAAATTTATTATCCGATAGAAGGAAAAAAGGTTCTGCAGTACAGAAAACTCGCTGCGCTGAACGAGAGCAGTTACGAATTGATGAAATCGAGCGTGCGGATGAGCTATGAGTTTAACCTCACGCTTTTCGACGAGAACGAAAGCGTCGTTTTCTCTTACGGAAAAAAGATACCGAGAATAGAGAACGTGTATTCCTTCGAGACGAGCGTGATGTATCAGAACAGCACGGGCGACCTTCGAAGCGGTAAGTTGAGAATTTACGTGTGGTAGTTCGATGTTTATTCGCTCTTCCTTTTCTTCGGCTCGATGAAATCCTCTATTTTATATTTGAATTCCTTGTAGTCGCGTATGACACCGCGCTCCTTCAGAACCTCTCTCGCCAGCAAAAAGAACACGAGCGCCACGGATTTCCTTCCCCTGTTGTTGCACGGAATTATTAAATCGATAAACGCTGTGGTGTTGAAGGTGTTGCACAGCGCTACGATAGGTAAGTTAGACTCTGCAGCCTCCTCAAGCGCTTGCTTATCTATTATCGGGTCGGTTATGAGAACTATCTCGGGTTCCTTGAAGTGCTCGTAATGGGGATTCGTAAACATGCCCGGTAAAAATCTTCCTGTTACCGCTTCCGCCTTAATTATTTCCGCAAAGAGTTCAACGGGTTTCTTAAACCGCCTGCTCGCAACGAGGATTTTGTTGTATCGCGAAAGCAGTTTCGCCGCAACCCTTATTCGTTCGTCCACGTATTTCAGATTGAACACGGCGAGAGCGTTCGGCAAAATTTTATGGATGAATTTTTTCATATCCTTGGTCTTAACGCTCGTCCCTATGTGCACGCCGTATTCCAAATACTTTTCCTTTTCTATGAGCATTTCCATGTCAATAGGTTTGGGAACAAAGAATAAAAAATTATTGTCGGGGCTCTTTCAGAAATCAGCATCTATGAAAACGCTTCCTACTTATCTTTTGTTTTGCCGCTTTAAATATTTTCTAACCTTTAACCCCTTAG